>Ga0207718_100238_pt1 | contig 59230 bp, 54 predicted proteins | sample A23M2SouthBayCA_FD_187749 | JGI IMG/M metagenome (GOLD analysis project Ga0207718, IMG submission 187749) | Aerobic enrichment media microbial communities from Eden Landing Ponds, California, USA - A23 M2 (SPAdes) | ecosystem: Environmental > Aquatic > Marine > Unclassified | place: Emeryville...
CCCGCGAGGACAGCGACACCGGAATGTCCGGCATCACCTCGGCGGCGATCTCACCGATGCGGCGCTCGTGTTCGCCATTGGCGTAGGCGTTGATGAGACAGACCGTCACCGCCTCCACGCCCGCTTCCTTGAGCGCTTGGAGCTTGCCCCGGATGTCGTTGTCATCCAGCGGCGTCACCACATTCCCTTTGGCGCCAATGCGCTCATGAGCCTCCACCGTGTCCTCCAGCGAGGCCAGCAGTGGCTGCTTGTTGAAGATCACCCAGCCGCCAATGCCGCCCGGCACGTAGGAACGGGCAATGTGCAGGACCTGGCGGTAGCCCTGGGTCGTCACCAGTCCCACCCGGGCGCCCTTCTGCGTCAGGATGGCGTTGGTGGCCACCGTGGTGCCGTGCATCACCGACGTGATGTCCTGCGGCTTGACCCCGGACGTGCGGCAGATCTGCTCAATGCCGTTGAGCACCCCCTGGGAGGAGTCACTCGGCGTCGAGGGCACCTTGCAGGTGAATGCCTCGCCGGTGGCATCGTTGATCAGGAGCAGGTCCGTGAACGTACCCCCGACATCCACACCCAATCTGAAGCTCATAGATGCTCTCCTACAGACGATTGGTGGCAACGGGCGTCAGCCGCCCGTTGCTCGATGGTTGAAAGGCGAGGCATCAGCGTTCCGCCGCCCGTTCGAGCTCACGCAGGGTGATGTCTTCAGGACCCACTCCAGGTGTGTTCAGCCGCACATCCGGATGCAGGATGAAGATGGTCGCGTGGCGACGCTGGTAGTCGATGGTGAAACCGGCCGCCGAGACAATGCCGCGGTCTCCGTCCTCGGTCGGCACGGTCTTGAGGTTGTAGTTCATCCACTTCCAGAACTCGCCCTTGCGGTCATAGACGTCCGCCATGTAGAAGCGCGGGAATTCGGTGTCCATGTACATGACCTTCTTGCTGTAGGGGTGCTCCGGCGGCGCGGTGGCCTCGATCACCCAGACATCACGCGGCTCCCACTCGTCCTGCGGGTTCCAGTGCGGGGCATCGTCGAGATCCACGATCGGGAACTCCTGGGGCCCGCTTGCGTCCAGGTTCCAGGAACGCGTCTGGCTGTGGGCCACCGCCAGGATGGTGCGCTTGCCCAGCAGCTTGTACTCCGGGTACCAGGTCGGGTGGGCGTTGAAGATCTCAATGTCGTCATTGAGCTGGTCGGTACCGCCGATCGGGTCCATCCAGGTCCCGCCCGAGAGCCGCCGGGTCCGCCGGACCGTTGTCAGATAGGCCCAGCTGTCGTCCAGCTGCGGCCCGTCATAGCGGATGGTGAACAGGCCCAGCCCGCGGATGTCGTTCGGGTAGGTGGCGTACAGCAGCTGCTTGAACAGCACATCCTCATCGCCCACCTCGGTCTGTTCCTCGCCCAGGCGCCCCTTGGTGTAGAAACGCTTGAACACCCACTCCTGGCGGCGCTCCAGCCCGTCCTCGTCATCCACGAACAGGTACGCGAACTTCGGGTAGTCCTGGAAGTTCTTGGTGGGCTGGGCCACGTGGTGGTTCCAGACCAGCTTCTCGGCCGCGTTCGGGGTATCCGCCGTCACATCGGGGAACGGCATGCCCGCCACCCAGCCTTCCATCAGGCGCGTTTCCGGGTTGAAGGTGGCCTGGTCCGAGTACTTCTCCGTGGCCGCCATATAATCCTCGCCCAGCTTGACCGGCTCCGAGGCCTTGAGGGTCATGGTCAGGCCCTCTTCCAGAATCAGGCGCTCCTGCACGTCGGTCAGCAGCGACTCAATGGTGTTGCCCTCGAAAGTGTCCTGGAGGTGCTGCTTCAGGTTGCCGGCGTTGAGCTCATCGCCCGGCGACAGTGCCGCCGCCAGGGCCCCGCTGGAGCCGGCCGCCAGGGCCAGCGCCAGAGTCATCTTTCGGATTGTGGGTTGGATGGTCATTGTTATTCTCCTCAGAATTGGTAGGTCAGGCGGGCCATGAGCTGGTCATTGCCTGAGAAGTACCCGAACAGGTTGGTGTCATTGAACCCCTGAAGCGGGCGGTCCTGGTCGGTCTCGTGGAAGAAGAAACTCCCCTCGAGACGAATACGGATGTGGTCCCCCTGCACCAGTTCGACAGCCGGAATGATCACGCCGCCGCCATAGGTCAGGTCAGCAACCCCGGCCAGTGACGGGTTCACCGTGTCGTTGGCGTAGTTCGCCGAGAGCACGGCGGTCAGGATGGAACTGAACTCCTCGGTCTTACCGCTGAAGCCGGCGGTATTAACCAGCTGGTCGTTGCTCTCGTAGTCCGTGATCCAGTTGTTGAAGATCTGGATACTGGCGAACGACGGGCGGCTGGTGCCGATCAGGTCGGTGAGGTCCAGCTGCTTGTCGATGCGGAACATCGACCGGAAGAGGTTCTTCTCCTTAATACCACAGAAGCCGGGGAAAAACCCGCAGGCATCCGGGTCCATTGGAATGCCTCCATTGCTTTCCAGGCCAAAGTTGTAGGGCGCATCCGGGATGTAGGCCAGCTCGGTGCTGAACACCACGTCCAGTGCCGGGAAGTAATTGTTCGCGGTCACCCCGAACACATCGATGGTCGGGAAAATGAACTCACCCGCCCAGTTGTCGCCGCCCTGATAGACACCCTCATAGGCACCGGCGTTGAGCTGAGGCGCCCCTTGGTTAGTGCCCGGGTTGGGGTTGGCCACCGGGTTCGGGTTGGGGCCATGGAACCAGGCCAGCGAGTAGCCCCAATTCCCAAGAGTGCTGTTCCAGCGCAGGCCGTAGGCGCCGTCTTCCACATCCGCATCCGGATGCTCATAGTTGTAACGTACATTTGAGCCAAACGGTGCGGCCTGGAACTGCACACCCCGGTTGGGCTGGTTGGCCCAACGTCCGCCCTCAACGTCGTAGTTGTTGCCAAAGTCTTCCTTGTCGTTGAGCTGGCCGGGAATGTAGATCGCCTGCAGGTCACCATCGCCGATGCGCTGGCGCAGGTTCACTATGTTGAGCGGCTTGCGCAGCTCCTCGTTCTCCGGCTCCAGGAATGACCGCCAGCGGAAGTCATAGCCGTGGACCACGTCCATCAGCTGGAAGAAGTCCGTCTCGCCCCAGACCACCTGCTGGCGACCCAGCTTCAGGTTCGTGGAATCCGTCAGGTCCATCTGGACCCAGGCCGCCCGGATTTCCTCGTCGTTGTAAACGTCGCGTTTGAGATCCCGGTAGGACGTACCATTACCGTTGGGCGTATCAGCCCATTCATCGGCCACACGCTGCATGTCGCGCATGTACTCGGTGTTCACCTCGCGCGAGATCCGGCCACTGAACTTGAAGCGGGTGCCATCGCCGAAGTCCCGGAACAGGTTCAGCTTGCCCACGGAGCGCAGCATCGAGAGGTCGTACTTGTAGTCACCCTCCTGCTCGCCGGCAAAAAAGTTTGGACTCGGACCGGGGCCGATCAGCGTCGGGTTCTCCAGGTTCATGCCGACGTATTGGCGCAGATAGCCACTGATTTCCCAGTCCTTGAGCAGCCAGTTCGGTTCCTCGGCATACACCGGCGTGGTCACCCCTGCTGATGCCGCAGCAATTGCCCCCGCCAGCAGCAGACGCCTCGGGACGCTTTTGCGGACCAGGCCGCGTTTGTTGTATGTGCTCATGTCGTTCACCCGTAGTCAGTACGTGGAAGGAGCAGGTTTTCCGGCTGTCTGATCAGCCGGGGTAGTCTGCGGGACCTGGCCGAAGATGAACTTCGGGCGCAGAACCCTTACCAGGGAGGGCATGACGAACAGCGAGGTGAACGCTGAAACGAGCAACCACAACCCGATAAGCATGCCCATCTCCGCCTGGAAGCGGAGAGAGGAAAAGGACCAGAGAAGCACGCCGGCGGCGAGGGTCACTGACGTCAGCAGCACCCCGCGCCCAGCGGAATAGAGGGACTGGCGGATGGCCTCAACGGCATCGCCATCGGGCTCTTTCTCAAGGTATTCCTTGACCGAGTCCACGATGTAGAAGGCGTAGTCCACGCCCAGCCCGATGCCCAGGGCGACCACCGGCAGGGTGCTGATGCTCATGCCAATGCCCTGCCAGGCCATGAACGCGAAGGTCACCACGTTCGAGATCAGCACCGGCACCATGAAGAAGATGCCGCTGGCGGAAGAGCGATACACCACCAGGCAGGACAGGATCACCACCAGCAGCGCCAGCGCGATCGCCTCGACCTGGTCCCTCAGAAGCACCTCGTTGACCGCCGCGATGATCCCCAGGGAACCACCGGCCATGCGCACGTCCACGCCATCCAGCGGGTTGTTGTTGATGAAGCGCTTGATCTGGTAGGTCGCCTGACGCAGGGTCTCGCCCTTGCGGTCCTGCAGGAACAGGATCACCGAGCCGTCGCTGAACATGGGGTTGGCGTACTGGGCCAGATCGTCCGGCGCCGCGCCCTGCATGTAGAAGCTGATCAGCTCGCCGTTCTCCATCTGGCTGTTGCCCAGCTCGCGGTAACGCGGGTTGCCCTCGTAGAGGTTGCGCCGCACGTCCACCACGATGTCCGCCAGCGAGAGACTGCCCCCGACCTGCGGCATGCGCTCCATGCGGCGCTGGAAGCGCTGCATCCAGTCGAGCACATCCGGGCGCTTGAGCACGTCGTCGCCGCCGGAGAGCACGATGAACATCTGCTCGGTGCCCGGGTACTGCTCATTGATCAGCGCACTGTCCCGGTTGAAGGACGAGTCCTCCCACAGGATCGGCGAGCCGGGGGTGGCATCGCCCACGGTCAGGTCCGTGGCCTTGAACACCAGCAGGCCCACCGCGATGGCGGTCACCGGCAGCACCACGTAGCGGGCGCGGGTCTCGACCACCTTCACCGCCACGCTCAGCACCGCGGTCAGCAGAAAGCGCAGGTTCAGCGGGTGAGCGTTGCGCAGCGGCGCCTTGACCCAGCTCAGCAGTACCGGGGTCAGGATCACGGCGGAGAAGCCGATGGTCATGACCCAGATGGCGCCGATGATGGAGACCTTCTGCAGCAGCGGGATGGGCGTGAGCACCACGCACAGGATGGCGCCGGCGTCCGAGACCAGCCCCAGAAGCCCGGGCCGGAACAGCTCCTTCATGGTCTGCTCGGCGGCCTTTTTCGGCTGAACACCCTCGCCGTCACACAGGTCATCAAACCGGGTGATCAGCTGCACCGCATGGCTGAAACAGCGCGCGGTGATGATGAACGCCACCACGATGACCAGCGGATCAAAGTTGAAGCCCAGCAGCACCCCGATGCCCAGCGCCCAGATGGTCGAGACCACGCCACTGAGCAACGGCAGCAGCGTCCCGCGCCAGGTCCGGTTCAGCAGGAACAGCGCCAGCAGCATCGCCCCCAGCGAGGCCAGCGCGATGTTCACGGTCTCGCCCAGGTAATGGTTCACCCAGCCGTACAGCACCGGCTGGCCCACAATGTGGTGCTCAACCTGGTCCTCGACCGGCGAGGCATCCAGGATCGACTGGATCTGCGGGAAGATCTTGGTGTAGTCCACCAGGTTGTCGTAGAAGTCCACCTGGATCAGCGTCGATCCCTGGTCCTGGGCCACGTAGATGCCGTAGACCAGCGGGTTGTTGAGCACCGCGCTCTGAAGCTTGTCCACGCCCTCGCGGGTCTCGGGCACATCCGGCCACATCAGCGGCACACTCTCGATGCCCCGGGAGGAGGCGTTCACGGACTTGAGCTTGCGCGAGGCCAGGGAGGTAATCTGGAAGGGATTCACACCACTGACCTTGGCCAGCTCCTGGGTAATGCGCTGCACCTCCTTCAGGATTGGGCGCTGGAAGATGGTGCCCTCCTCGGCCGCCACCATGATCGACACCTTGTTGGAGCCCCCGAAGGTCTCCTTGTACTCCTGGTGCACGTCCACGTAAGGGTGGCCCTGGGGCACCATGTCACTGAACTCGGTGTAGACCTCCAGGCGCGTCAGCAGTGCCGCCATGGCGATCGTGGACACCACGATCAGGGCGGTCACCGGCTTGCGGTGGCGAATACAGAATTCAGACAGGGCCTGAGCGAAACGGCTGAGCGACATCATTGGTTCTCCTCTGCTACCGGCCAGGTGTTCCAGTCGGAGGCCCGCAGCAGGCCAATGGTCTGGCCGGCGATCACGGTGCCGCGTTCAGTGGTCTGGAGGCGGGTGTGGTAGCCGCTGCCAAAGTTCTCGGGCTCGCGGCTCTGCCACTGCTGCCCGTCGGTGGAGGTGACCAGGGCGCCGGAGTTACCGACGGCCAGCCAGCGCTCGCCGTCAAAGCCCACGTCGTACAGGTGCTCGGAAGTCACTGGGTCAAGCTCGCGCCAGTCACTGTCCGGGCCGGCGCGGTACAGCATGGTGCCGTTGTTCCCGACCACCACGCCGGTGCCGTTCTGGGTGAAGTCGACCGAGCGCAGGCTTTCGGAACCGAAGGTCCGGGTCTGCCAGCTCTGGCCGTTGTCCTTTGAATGGATCAGCTCCCCGAACTCGGCCGTGATCCAGAGGGTTCCGTCAGGCGCGGCATTGATGTCGTTGAGCCCGATGTCCTCGTCCAGGCCCAGTGACTGCCAGTTGCGGCCGCCATCGGCGCTGCGGAAGATCGCGCCCATCTCGCCCACGACCCAGAGCTCACCCTTGAGCCAGGCCGCGTCCACCATCTTCCCGGCGCGTTCGGACACCGGCAGGCGCTGGGATGTCCATGCCGACTCACCCGCCCGGCGGATGAAGACAGCGCCCTCGTTCCCCACGGCCACCACGGTGCCCTCAGGGGTCACGGCCACGCCCTGGAGGTTGATGGCCTCGGGCATGGTGTGGCGCTCCCAGCCCTGCGGCTCGCGGGTGCCCTCCAGCACGGTGCCGGCGTTGCCCACGAACCAGAAGCGTTCGCCATTGGCGCTGGCCACGTCGTAGAAGATGTCCCGTGGTTCTTTCAGCGGCTGGGGCAGGGGCAGCGGCTCCACCGTCGGGTGGATGAAGGCCGCGGCGTAACCGAGGCTGGCCACAACGGCCCATGGGGCCAGCTGGGCTGCAAATCCAAGCACTTTACCGACCATTGCTACCGCCTCCCTGCTGTTTGTCGTACTGCTGTGACAGCCAGCGGAAACTCTTGCCGCCGAGCTCAGTGCCGGTCAGCGACTGCACGGCGCGCACCACCGGCACCAGGGCCTGCGGGTCAATACCCGTGTCGTACCCCATGGACCCCAGAAGCAGGGCGACATCTTCGGTAGCCACATTGCCGGTCGCGCCCGGTGAGAACGGGCAGCCACCGAGCCCCCCGATGGAGGCATCGAACTCGCGCACGCCCGCGTTGAGCGAGGCCAGCACATTGGCCAGGGCCAGGCCCCGGGTGTCGTGGAAATGGCAGGCAACCCGGCTGAGCGGGATCACCCTGCTGACCGCCTCAAGCACCGCCTTAACCCCGGTCGGGTTGGCGGCACCGATGGTGTCCGCAATGATGATTTTCCCCGCGCCGGCCGCACTCATGCGCTCGGCGTAGTGGCGGACCACCTCCGGGTTTACCGGGCCCTCGAAGGGGCACTCAAACGCCACGGCCAGATACGCCTGGCCGGCAACACCCTCGGCACTGGCACGCTCGAGGATCCGCTCAAAGTCGGCTGCGGATTCATCCACCGTGCGGCGAATGTTCTCGTAGTTCATGGTCTCGGTGACCGAGAGCACCACGTTCACCACGCGCGCACCGGCCGCCACGGCCAGCTCGTAGCCTTTCATGTTCGGCACCAGTGCCGCGTAGCGCACCTGATCCTTTGAGGGCAGACCGTGGAAGACCTCATCCGTGCCGGCCATCTGCGGCACGGCCTTCGGCGAGACGAAACTGCCCGCCTCAACGTGACGCAGCCCTGTATTAACAAGACGCTGGATCAGCTCCAGGCGTTCCCTTGGCGTAAGCGTCTTGCCCTGGCTCTGGAGGCCGTCCCGGGGGCCGACCTCATTGATGACGACTGAATCGTTTACGGCGGTTGCCATCATCCAACGATCCCCTTATCCAGAAGTGAACGGATCCGGTCCGCGCTGTAGCCCAGCTTCTCCAGCACCTCACTGGTGTGCTGGCCCAGCAGCGGCGGCGGTGTGTAGGAGTCGGGCTCGTCAATGGAGAGCTTGATGGGATTGCCGGGCGCACGAACGGTGCCGCCGTCCGGCTGGGGAATGTCCACCACCATGTTGCGGAACAGGACCTGCGGGTCGTTCAACGCATCGGACAGGCGGTTGACCGGGGCACAGGGAATGCGGGCGCCGGAGAGCAGCTCCACCCAGTGCGCGGTGGACTCGGTGCGCAGCAGCTCGGTCAGGATGCCGTTGATGCGGTGCTTGTCCGCAAAACGCCCGGGCTGGGTGCGGTATTCCGGGTCACGCAGCTCATCGATGTCCAACAGCTCCACCAGGTTGTCCCAGAAGCTGTCGAAGATCACCGCGATGATCACGAAGCCATCACTGGTGCGGAAAGCGTCGTAGGGCACGTGCACGAAGTGGCTGTTGCCGATGGGCGAGGGATTCTCGCCGGAAAGGAAATACATGGTAGCCATGTAGTTGAGCATGCTGACCTGGCAGTCGAGCATGGAGATGTCCACGTGCTGGCCGTAGCCATGGGTGGTGCGCGAGTGCAGGGCCGAGAGGATACCCATGACCGCGAACATGCCGCCGCCCAGGTCGCCGATGGGGATGCCCGCGCGTGCCGGGTGCTCGGCGTCATGGCCGGTGATCGACATGCCACCGCCGATGCCCTGCACCACCTGGTCGAAGGCCGGGCGCTGGTAGTTGGGCCCGTCCTCGCCGAAGCCGGTGACCGAGCAGGTGATGATCTGCGGGTTGATCTCGGAAAGGTGCTCGTGGTCGATCTTCAGCTTGGTGGGGACGCCGGCGGAGAAGTTGTCGAGCACCACGTCCGCATCGCGCACCAGGTCGTAGAAGATGGCCAGGCCATCCTCGCTCTTGAGGTCAATGCACACGCTTTTCTTGTTGCGGTTGAGGGTGATGAAGTAAGCCCCCTGCCCGCCGTGGGAGAACTTGGGGTTACCGGCAAGCAGCGAGCGGGTGCCCTCCCCCTTGAGCGGCTCAACCTTGATCGACTCCGCTCCGAGGTCCGCCAGCAGCATGCCGGCGTAGGGTCCGGAGAGCATGTGCGTCAGATCAATGATCCGCACATCTTCGAGTGGTTTGGTCATGGCTGGTCAGCGCCTTGTTGTTGTCCGGGAACGCAGAAGGCTCCACCTCCTGCACGTTCAGTCTCTGGTTCAGCTCTGCCTGACCTATTGCAGGCGCTGTGCCAGAGCGTTCGGAAACAACAAAGACGCTGTTAAAGCGTTGTTCTGGAAGGACATTAATGAAAGGAAAGCAATACGTAGAAGCCGGGGTGTCTCAGGAGGGTATTTCATCGTGAAAGGGGGACCCTTTCACCATTGCACCCCCGGGAAAAGCCGCCTCCCCACTGTAGGAGCGAGCCTCGCTCGCGATGGTCTTTGGTATCGCGCTCCCCGTAGGAGCTTGCCTTGCAAGCGATACCGCCAGCCAGATTTGTTGAGAATCCCTCGCAAGAGCGAGTACAATGTACACCACCCTCAGGGAAGAGAGTTATGCATGCCACGGATCATGCGGACCATTGAATTCATTGAAACGTCAGTGTTCACCCAACAGATACGGGAAATCGCAACAGACGATGAGCTCAGAAAGCTCCAGCTAGAACTGATAGCCCAGCCCACCAGGGGAGCTATCATTCCCGGGACGGGAGGACTGCGTAAAGTTCGAATGTCGCACGGGGAGCGAGGCAAGAGTGGTAGCGCCAGAGTCATATACTTCCTCGCAAGCGAGGAAACCATCTATCTGGTACTGGCTTATCGAAAGAGTAATAAGGCCACTCTAAGTGATGCGGAGAAATCTCAGCTTAAGGCTTTAACCCAGCAATTGAAGCACGAGGTATGAACATGAGCTTTTTCAATGAACTCAAAACATCGCTTGAAGAAGCTGCCGACATCCAGCAGGGCAAGCAGAGCGCCTCTCGCGTCACCCAGTACGAGGTGGTCGATATCAAGACCATTCGGGAGCAGCTCAACGTGTCACAGCGCGAATTTGCCGAGGCACTGGGAACCAGCATCGACACGATCAAAAGCTGGGAAGGCAAGCGTCGTAATCCCACGGGCCTCACCGCCAAGGTACTCTCAACCATCCGTGATAATCCGGACTTCTATCGTGAACTTGCCGCCCACTAAGCGCCTGACGCCCCCCTTATCCCACAAGGCCCCCACGGCGATATCGCGAGCAGGCTCGTTCCTACAATTCTGCCCGGGAAATGGGCTACGCTGAACAGACCAATTCCTCTACCTGATCGAGGCTCCATGGACTGGCAGTTCAACCCCAAGCACCCCCACCTGAGCCACTACCCGAGCCGCGCCGAGCACCCCGAGGCCCTGCCGGACCTGGAAACCAGCCTGAAGACCATCGGTGAATACCAGCGCCGCCTCTGGGCCAACCGGGAAAAAGCCCTGTTGCTGGTCGTCCACGGCCCGGACGCCAGCGGCAAGGACAGCCTGATCCGAACGCTGGCCACCTACATGGACCCCGCCGGCTTCCATGCCTGGTCTTTCTCGCGGCCAACCGGCAGCGAGACACGGCACGACTTTCTCTGGCGCGTCACGCCTTTCCTTCCGGCGTTCGGGGAGGTCTCGGCGTTCAACCGCAGCCACCATGAGGCCGTCATTGCCGAAAGGGCCTGGCCGGTCTGGCACTCGGGCCCCGGGGAGCTGGAGGGGCGCTACACCTCACTGCGCCAGTTCGAACAGCACCTGACCCGGGAAGGCACCTGCATTCTCAAGGTCTGGCTCCACACCTCGGAGCAGGAGCACGAAAAACGCCTGCGCAAGCGCCTTGATAAACCTCACAAACGCTGGAAATTCGATCCTTCGGACATCGAGGGCTGGCAACGCCGGGCCGAGCTGCTGGGCTACGCGGAAGAGGCCATCGCCGCCACTCACACACCAGAGGCGCCATGGCACATCATCCCCGCCGACAAAAAACCCGAGGCCCGCGCCATCATCGCCGGCCTGCTGGCGGAGACACTGGAGCGTCTCGCCCCGGAGTACCCTGCGGAAGATGAGACGGTGCTCACACGCTACCGGCAACTACTGGACGACAGCTGAGCGCATTGAAATGCCAGCTTCGATCTGGCCCTGTTCGCCAACATTCGCAGGAGTTTAACCATGAAAACTCTGTTTCTTGTGCGCCACGGCCAACCGAGCTGGAAAGATGAAAGCCGGCCGGCGCAGGCCAGTGCCCTCAACCCCACGCTGCGAGATGCTGGTGCGTTTGCTCCGCTCAACCCCCTTGCTATAATCGCCGTTCAAACAATGAACGCGCATCGCGCACCGAACCGGTAACAGGGGGATACACCCTGGGGCGGTAGCGTGCCCAAAATGCGCTCACCTTGATCCCATGCTGACTGACGCCGACCGCTACCAACTTCTCCGCACCTTGGAGAACAACCCCAACCTATCCCAGCGTCAACTCGCCGCCGAGCTTGGCTACAGCCTGGGTAAGCTCAACTATTGCCTGAAAGCCTTGAAGGAAAAGGGCTGGGTGAAGGTGGAGAATTTCCGGAACAGCGAGAACAAGAGCGCCTATTTCTACAAGCTGACACCGGCAGGTGTTGGGGAGAGGGCACGGGTGACCAGGCGTTTTCTTCAGAAAAAACTCGAAGAGCACGAGCAGATTGAGAAGCAAATTGCCGCACTGAAACAGGAAGTTGCTCAACACCCTGAAAAGCAACGCCCCGTGTAGGATCTGCCTTGCAGGCGATCAAACAGAATCGCGAGCCGGACGCTCTCCTACAACAGAAAGGTACAGAATCAGAAAACAGCCCCAAGGGAGCCCGTTTTGAAAAACTTCGCCCTGATCGGCGCCGCCGGTTTTGTTGCCCCACGCCACATGAAAGCCATCCATGACACGGGCAACAACCTAACCGCTGCCCTGGACCCCAACGACTCCGTCGGCATCATCGACAGCTACTTCCCCAACGCCGACTTCTTCACCGAGTTCGAGCGGTTCGACCGACATCTGGATAAGCTCCACAGATTGAACAAGGGAAATCAGATCGACTACGTCTCCATCTGTTCTCCGAACTACCTGCACGACTCCCACATGCGCTTTGCGCTGCGCACCGGCGCGGACGCCATCTGTGAAAAACCCATTGTTCTGAACCCCTGGAACATCGACGGCGTTCAGGAGATCGAGCGCGACACCGGGCGCAAGGTGAACACCATCCTCCAACTCCGGGTACACCCATCCATCATTGCCCTGCGCGAGAAGATCCAGAACGAAGCGAGCGACCACAAGCACGACGTGGACCTCACCTACATCACCTCGCGTGGCCACTGGTATACCCAGTCCTGGAAGGGGGACGTACACAAGTCCGGCGGTATCGCCACCAATATTGGCGTGCACTTTTTCGACATGCTTCACTACCTGTTTGGCGCACTCCAGGCCAACGTTGTCCATCACCGCGAAGACCGCTGCGCCTCCGGCTACCTGGAATACGAAAAGGCCAGGGTCCGCTGGTTTCTTTCCCTGAATTACGAGGACGTGCCCGAAGCCGCCAAAAAAGACGGCCAGCGCACCTTCCGCTCCATCACGGTGGACGGCGAGGAAATTGAATTTTCCGGCGGTTTCGCGGACCTCCACACCCGCAGCTACGAGGGCATCCTCGCCGGCCAGGGCTTCGGCCTGGAAGAGAACCGCACCGCCATCGAAACCGTCGCCCACATCCGCAACGCCGAAATCACCAGACCAGAAGGCGACTACCACCCCTTCCTGAACCAATAACGCATCAGCCACGGCCTGAAATCATGAACTACAAAGTCCACGACACCGCGATCGTCGACGAAGGTGCCCAGATCGGTGAAGGCTCCCGCGTCTGGCACTGGGTCCACATCTGTGGCGGTGCGCGAATCGGCAGGAACTGTTCCTTCGGCCAGAACGTCTTCGTTGGCAACAAAGTCACCATCGGAGACAACTGCAAGGTGCAGAACAACGTCTCCGTCTACGACAACGTGCACCTCGAAGAAGGCGTTTTCTGTGGCCCCAGCATGGTGTTCACCAACGTCTACAACCCGCGTTCTCTCATTGAGCGCAAAGACGAATACCTGGACACCGTCATCCGCAAGGGTGCATCACTGGGTGCCAATTGCACGATCATCTGCGGCGTAACCGTGGGCGACTTCGCCTTCATCGGAGCAGGAGCAGTCATCAATAAGGACGTCCCCGCCTACGCACTAATGGTCGGCGTCCCCGCGAAACAGATCGGCTGGATGAGCGAGTACGGCGAACAGCTGGATCTGCCTCTGGAAGGCGACGCTGAAACCACCTGCCCCCACACCGGCAGCCGCTATATCCTAAACAATGGGAATCTGAGCAAAGCTCAGTAAAGCGATCACGACCACGATCCAAACACGATTCCAAGAGGCCACTGACCATGCGCTGCGAAGGCATTCTGGAAAACGGCAAAGTGCAGCTCACTGAACCGCTCAACCAGAAACACCCCCGGGTACGAGTGCAAGTGCTGGTACCCGATGACGAGTTGATCCAAACCAACAACCAACCAGCAAGGCAGCCGCTAGCAGAAAGGGGGAGCCTGCAGGAGCAACTCAACCAGCTTCTGGGCAGCGCAGCCGTTGAGCGCCCCGATGTCTCACCGGAGGCAGACCGGGAGGCATTCACCCAGGTCATGGAAGAACGGGACCATTACCGTAATGAATAAGCCACAACTCATCTTTGACACCAACGTGCTGCTGGACGCACTGCTCTCCCGCGGCCACAGCTACCGCCACAGCATTCGCCTTTTGGAAAAGGTGCAAACCGGCGAGGCCGAGGGGTGGTACGCTCCGCACACGCTCACGACCGTGTATTACATCGCGGAAAAAACGCTGCGTCCTCATATGGAATCAGCGGCGCTCAGCCGAGAAAAGGCCCTCAGCGCAATGAAACTGCTGCTAAGCCATCTGCAGCCACTGCCCCAGACCGGGGACGAACTGCTGCGAATGGACCCGGAGCAGGCGAGAGATGAGGACCTGGAAGACGCCACCATCAGAGTCCTTGCCGAGCACTACCTCCCAAGCCCCCAATTTGTCACCAAGGACACGAGATGGCTCAACCAATCCCGGGGCGCCTACCGGCCCGATGCACTGATCCGTGACGACGGAACCTGGGTACCGGCCAGCACCTCTGGCCACGAGAATACCCCCATCCCCTTGATTGACCTGGCTGCCCAGCAACGCCGCATCCACGCCCAGATCACAGATCGCATCAACACCGTCCTACAACACGGCAAATACATCCTGGGCCCGGAAGTCACGGAACTGGAAGAGAAGCTTGCCGACTACACCGGCGCCAGATACTGCATCTCTGTCGCCAATGGCACCGATGCGCTCCAGATCGCCCAGATGGCGCTGGGAGTCGGCCACAGGGACGAAGTCATCGTGCCTGGGTTCAGCTACATCGCCACCGCGGAAACCCCCGCACTGCTCGGCGCCAAACCGGTCTACGTGGACATTGATCCCCACACCTACAACATGGACCCAGCGCTGATCGAAGACGCCATCACCGAACGCACCAAGGCCATCATTCCAGTCTCACTCTACGGCCAGTGCGCGGACTTCGACGCCATCAACGCCATCGCCGAAAAACACAACCTCCCCGTAATCGAAGACGGTGCCCAAAGCTTCGGCGCGACCTACAAGGGCAGAAAATCCTGCAACCTGACCACCATTGGCTGCACCAGCTTCTTCCCGGCCAAGCCATTGGGATGCTACGGAGACGGCGGCGCCATCTTCACCAATAACGAGGAACTGGCTACCCTCCTCAGGCAGATCGCCCGCCACGGCCAGGACCGGCGCTACCATCACTGCCGGGTTGGGGTGAACAGCCGGTTGGACACGCTGCAGGCAGCAATCCTTCTGCCCAAACTCGATATTCTGAACGAAGAGATTCAGGCGAAACAGAAAGTAGCCGACCACTATACTGATCTTCTCAGTAGGAGCGCGCCCAGCACACGATCAGACATCTCGGCACCATACATCGAACCCCACAACCAGAGCGCTTGGGCCCAGTACACCGTACGCGTTAATAACCGGGATCAGATTCAGGAAATGCTAAAAGAGGCAGGGATTCCAACAGCCATCCACTATCCGATTCCCTTAAACCAACAGCCCGCCGTAATGGATAAAGTGGCAGAACTACCAGAGGGTGATAAAGCCTCCGAACGGGTGATCAGCCTACCAATGTCACCTTATCTACCACCGTTTGCTGAAAATAGCATTGCAGATATCCTGACGGCACACTGACTTTGCGCATTACCCAACATCTCCGAAAGGTAGTGCCGACTAACCGGTTTGCGCGCAGTGTCTCAGTGCTTGCCGGCGGCACGGTCATGGGGCAGATCATCGTTGTTGCTGCCTCTCCTGTTTTAACGAGGCTTTACACCCCGGAGGGTTTCGGCCTTCTCGCAGTTTTCACCTCAATCATTTCGATACTTTCGGTAATCGCCAGTCTACGCTATCAGTTGGCAATCCCTCTCCCGGAAAGCGAAGAGGAAACTGCTGACGTCGTAACTCTAAGCCTCCTGATCGTACTCGCCACAACCGCAATAGCTGCGCTTGCATCGTTCATGTTCAGGGAATCACTCGCTGAACTCCTTAATACACCACAGCTCGCAACCTATTTCTGGCTAATTCCAATAGGCTTGGTACTTATCGGAACTTATCAAGTTTTTAATTATTGGGCCATACGGGTTAAAGCCTTTCCAGCAATTGCTCAGACAAAGATCACGCAGGCCGGTCTGATGACCACAATCCAGGTCGCGGGTTTCATGATGGGCCCGGTCTCCTTATTGTTGGGTCGCATTATTGGCCAAGGGGCCGGCACATTTACTTTGGCGAAGCAAGCAAATAAACATCACCCTTTCAAGAAAACCAATATTACTATAGCTGGTCTTAAAACAGTTGCCACACGTTATAAACACTTTCCCATCTACTCCTCCTGGGCAGGTCTTTTAAACGCAGGTGGCGCTCAGGTTCCACCTATTTTCTTTGCTGCCTTTTTTGGACCGGCTGCCGCTGGTGCTTATATGCTGGCGCAACGCGTAATCAACCTACCTATGGCGGTAGTGGCAACCGCGGTTGCGGACGCCTTCCTCCCCAATGCGGTAGAGGCGCATAGAGCGAATCGACTCAGCTCTGAAGTACCAACGCTGTTCCATATCTTAGCAATCCTAGTTTTTCCACCTGCCGCTGTCCTCTTTGTAATAGCACCAGACTTATTTGCGCTGGCCTTCGGCCCAGACTGGCGTGAAGCTGGGGAGATTGTGAGATGGCTAGCTCCTATGCTTGCAATTCAGTTCCAGATAAACCCTCTCTCCCGCATTTTTCTTGCGCTTGAGCGCCAAAGATTAGCAATGATTCTTCAAGGGTGGCTATTCATCTTAAGAGTTTTTTCTCTCACAATCGGGTTCATGATGGACTTATCTGTTTTAGGAACAGTACAGCTATTCAGTCTTTTAAGTGTAGTAGGATACTCCACCTACTTTATAGCCATAAACAAGATTACAAAATCTCCAATAGTAAATATTTTATACGGATTCATTACCCCAGCATTTTTTTCCTCCACATTAATAATAATGGGAATTTCTACAATAAAAGCACTAGACAATAACTTTGCATTAACCGCTTATGGAATTCTTTGCGCACTAGTCATAGCAGGCTACTGGTTATGCTCTTACCTATCGATCAAGGATGGTCAGGATGATTGAATGGATACTTAAAAAGGCTTGGTCTGCCTACTTCAAAAATGGCAACGAACATTCTTTAAATCTAGTCTTCCGACACTTCATAATCCAAAAGGTTTTGCGAATCAATAGCAACGTAGATTGGCCAATTCATTGGACGAGTAAAGTCAGCGCCCCTGAAAGGATAAACCGGGGATCCCGCACACCGGGCCTATCACAAGGATGTCACATCGATGGAAGGAATGGTATACAGTTTGGGAAAAACGTTTGGGTCGGTCCCCATGTAGCGATCATATCCATGAACCACGATTTAAACGATTATTCTAAATACGTCGAGGCACCACCTATAAAAATTGGAGATGATTGCTGGATTGGAGCGAAAGCTATCATCTTACCCAGTGTGGTCTTAGGTTCCAGGACAGTAGTTGCCGCCGGTTCCGTCGTCACAAAGTCCTTTACTGAAGGAAATCAGATTCTAGGTGGAAACCCTGCTAAGCCCATAAGAAAATTACCCTAATGTTGACCGTCGCCCACAAAGCAACCTCAAAAACCCTCAACAGGCTATTGCTTTATGTAAACAGGTGTCTCTCAATAGTTCAGGTAGGTAACACCTTTTTTGGGAAATCACCTTCTCCTGTTTCACCTCCCGTTTTCATTATTGGTCCACCTCGTAGCGGGAGCACCCTATTGATGCAGGTACTCACTGACGCTTTCGACGTAGGCTATCTGACAAACCAACACTGCCGTTGGTTCGGGGCTCCGGCCATTGCGGATCGAATTCTCGATCCATTTAAGGCAAAGCAACTTTCAAACTATGAATCGCGCCATGGTCGCACCGAAAAGCTGAGCGACCCAGCCGAGTGTGGAGCGTGGTGGTATCGCTTTTTCCGTCGAGATCCACCTTATGTAACACGGGAGGAAGTAAACCCAAGGAAAATGCAGGCGTTTCTGCATTCCTTGCATGCATTGGAAACGTCAATGGATCGCCCCCTGGTGTTCAAGAATCTCTATGCCAGTCTTCGTATTGATCCGATTGCGCAGCAAATCCCGAACGCGCTTTTTGTGGTTGTGGAACGTGACTTGACCGACAATGCCCAATCCATTCTCCAAGGCCGGAAGGATGCCATGGGCAGCTATGAGCCTTGGTGGTCGGTCCCCCCTCCGAACGTTTCTGAACTGCAAAGCCTCACACCAGTACAACAGGCTGTCGAACAGGTTCGTTCCGTCCATTCGCTAATCGTGGAAGACATTGAACGCTTGGGTTTGAAGGAGCAAACATTCCGAGTCAACTACGAGGCCTTCTGTCAGGACGTACATGGAACACTTGAAAGCATTAACCAGTTTGCTCTGAAGAATAATGTAACTCTTTGGCCTCGGTTTGAGGTGCCTGCACAGTTTGAAGCTAGCTCGAGCCGCAAGATCCCTGATGCGATGTATGAAGAACTTTTGAGTTACGTACAAAACACCACTGATCCCCTGACCAATCAGGCTACTGGAGTCACAAGTGGGCATTGAGGCAATAGACGCACAAGACACCTACAGAGCACTCTGTGAGCAGGAGGCCTCAGTCCCGCTATTCTCCCAAGCGTGGTGGTTGGACGCAGTTGCACCTGATTCGTGGAGCGCTGTACTTGCATACCAGGGAGACCGAATAGTCGGCGCACTACCGTATGTCATAAGCAAAAGGGCTGGCCTGACCCTTTTGACCCAACCTCAACTTACACAAACGCTTGGCCCCTGGATTCGCGCCAGCAATAAGTCGTATTCCAAGGCTCTAGGGTATGAAAAGGATGTTCTGCAAGCACTTGCGCGAGGACTTCCCCGCTTCCATTACTATGCCCAGAACTGGCACTGGTCTTGCCAGAACTGGCTGCCCTTCTACTGGCTGGGGTTTGAGCAGACAACACGATACACATATCGCTTGGATTGCTCCAACTCAGAAAAGCACCTTTGGAACAATCTGCAAGAGAACATAAGAAGGGAAATCCGCAAAGCGCAAAACCGAGAGAATATAACGGTACGTCCAGCGCACAGGCTGGAAGAATTTCTCTCACTCAACAGGATGACCTTCGAGCGCCAAGGCAAACCCGTTCCCTACGGGCAGGAACTTGTCGAACGTATCGATGAAAAAGCACGCTCCCTCAACGCTCGAGACTGCCTTATCGCCGTTGATGAGCACGGCAGACAACATGCCGGAGCCTATATTGTTCGCAGTGGCGATACGGCCTATTACCTCATGGGCGGCGGCAATCCTGAACTGCGTAATAGTGGTGCAAGCAGTCTTCTTCTATGGGAAGCCATCCGCAACCAGCCCGATTGCGTAAAGGAATTCGACTTTGAGGGCTCAATGCTTGAGCCCGTTGAGCGTTTTTTCCGTGCCTTTGGTGCGCAACAAACGCCCTATTTTCGAGTCACAAAAGCCGAGTCTCGGGCATTACAGCTGGCCATGCAACTTCGCAAAACTTTCGGAACCAACCAGTAGCTCTCTACGCCCAGGCAATACTTCCGCGCATGACTCTTACCATCGAAACACCTTCCAGCAGGGCACCGGAAAGACGTTACATCCTTCAAGTATTGCTTGGAGATTTTCTGGGCCTCGAATGGCGCCTTCAGTGCACGGGACGTCTCGACACCCGCATAACCTTGGCGGACAGCACCGGGGAAATACGCCTCCCGGATACGCTTCTTTCTATAGGCGATGACCAATGGCTTACATCGCAGTCGATGCCAGAATTGCCTCTTTCTGTATGGGACACCCGTGAGCTTGCGCCTGCTATTACGCTTATTGAGCCCCAACTCCCTGTCATATATGGAAGCAATACTGACCCCGGCATCCAGCAAGACAGCACCTTCACCCTCCCAATAGATATCTTCGGCTCAGCCTTCTTCATGCTTACCCGCTATGAAGAGGTGGTTACCGCGGCTAGAGACGAGCATGAGAGGTTCCCTGCACGGGCTAGTGTGGCTTACCAGGAAAACTTCCTTGACCGCCCAATCGTGGATGAATATGTCGAGGTACTCTGGGCAGCCATCGGTCAGCTCTGGCCACAACTGGAACGCAAGAAACACCATTTCAAACTCTTCGTCACTTGTGATGTTGATAGCGCTATTAACTTTCGAGGAAGCTGGAAGCGGGTGATCAAAAGCCTTGGCGGTGACCTTATAAAACGCAAGTCCGCGGCTCTTGCCTTCTATAACCTGGTCGCGGCACTACGGGCGAACGCCGGCGACCTTGAAGCAGACCCCCACTGGCACGGCCTGAAGTGGATGATGGATACAGCCGAACAGGCTGACCTTCCAGTCGCTTTTTATTTCATCCCCGAGATTACAGATCCCGGAAAAGACAGGCCCGTTAGCCTGGATGATCCGCGTATGCGAAAAATGCTTCGTGAGATGCATCATCGAGGCCACGAAATTGGGCTACATCCCGGCTACAATACATTCGACCACCCAGAGGCCATGGCCAGAGCCGTCGCCCGGCTCAGGGCAGTAATGAAGGAAGAAGGCTTGAATCAAGCTTTTCTGGGTGGTCGCCAACATTTTCTACGGTGGCAAACACCAACTACGGCTCGCCTGTGGCAGGAAAACGGCCTGAGCTACGATTCGACTCTGGGTTACGCTGATCGTCCAGGATTCCGGTGCGGCACCTGCCGGGAATATACTCTTTTTGATGTGTATACGCGCACACCGTTACAGGTATGCGAACGACCTCTTATTCTGATGGAGTGTTCTGTAATTGCCACCCGATATTTAGGGATGGGGTACTCGGATAAAGCTCTGGATTACATGCTCTATTACAAACGGATCTGCCAAAAGTTCAATGGCCACTTTGTGCTCCTCTGGCACAATTCACATTTAACGCATCAGAAAGATAAGTCTTTCCTTGAGTCCCTGATCCGAAATGGTTCATAAATGAACGGTTTCTTTTTTATTACTGCCTGCCCCAAGCTCATCAAACCTGCGCCGGCCTCCAGAGCTCTTTTCTTTGCGGGTAGCTCAGAATAAGTTATCCATAATGGATAACTGGACAATAATGATTCGGTTCGAAGATCGATCGATAAAATTGGTTTATTTTTGGATTTAATCATAAAACAAACATGATTTCGCTACTCAGTTATGCGTAAAAACATATCATGCGCCAGGCGCTCACGGGAGTATTTCATGATTTCTTCGATTTCTGGTGCATATGCATCATATACCCCCTTGCCTTTGATTGATTCTAGTAGAACTTCATCAATATGCCCGTACTCTTCAGGCCCGAAGGTCATTCCTGTACCGGTCGCTGCAAGAACTTTTCCGATCTCGTATTCTGGTCGGCTCCCGATAGAAAGTATCGGTCGACCAGATGCAATATACTCAAACAGCTTGCCTGTCAAAACACCACGAGCCTCGGGTCGGGGACTTTCCAGAAGGAGCAAAAGATCTGCGTTCCGCTGCGCGTGGAGGGCCTGGTTTCGCGTCACATGCCCCTTTACTTCAATGAAGCGGGCATAGGAGGGATCCTCAGCCAGTCTATTCAAGGGGTCTAATCGACTCCCGTAGAAATCAACAGTAACCTCACCATCACCTATAAGGCCTTTGCTGTACATCCTGTCGAGAGCGTCCAGTAGCGGACGGGGATCTTGAAGGCCAGCGTATAATGTTCCCGTGTATACGATTCGAAATGGGGGGCCTGAGGATTCCGGCTGTTTAATTAAGCGCTCTCTGATCGTATCTTCGTCAATATCAAAACCATTTGGGACGCAAAGCACCGATTTACCGGTCAGTTCAACAAGTTTTCGCCTCAAATCGTCGGAGACGGTCGTTAGCAAGTCTGCAAAGCGCCCGACGCTTGCCAGTTCCTCTTTCCGCATAGCCTGACGGGCAAGTGTTGAAATACCCTCGTGATGACTTTGACTCCAAAGGTCACGGTAATCGGCGATCCAACGGATGGCAGGGTTACTCTGTTTCATGTCACTTGCAATCAAATGGGACGCAGAAGGCCCATAGGTGCTAACCACAATATCTGCTGTTTGCGCTAGCTGAAGTGCCGTAGGCCGTGCGGCACTATGCCACCGGGAACGGGGGTCAAACGGCTTGCTTCCCCATCGATTAATCCATGCTTTTATTTTTTTTGCTAGACGCCTTGCAAAATCAAATTTCAAAGCACGCCCGGCTAGTTTCGTTGTCCTAGCGAACGGTACCTCGATCACTCGAACGCCGCTGGGATTAGGTAAGTCAAGATCAACCGGGCCATCAAAGGGTTGCTTTTCTGCTGTAAGAACTGTGATCTCGGCTCCGGCCTCGGCCCAATGGCGTGCCCATGCATAAGCTCGATGCGTACCGATCGCGTTTCGAGGGGGCCAGTTATAGGTCACAATGATGATGTGGTTATTTTTGCTTAATGATTCTTTCATGACATCCACTCTCATCTGCCTGATGCTTTCGTCTTGAATCCAAGACCATGCTCGAAAGAGACGAGGCATTTTGAAATCAGTTTAACTGCCTCGCAATCCCCAAAAGGTCGTGAAATTTTGTCATACGCATCCAGAAGTCTGCGCATTAGAAATGCGCGTACTTGCATAGAGCGGTAGATTCTTCTCTCGCAGGAATCAGGATAGGAAAAACTTAAGGTTGGAGTTGAGCCGTCCTGACAAAACAGAGCCTAAAAGCTTCTACCGCGCAGACTGCTAGAACATGTATGATCAGCCCTTTTAGCCCCCCAACTTCACTATGAAAATAGCCTACGTCATAACCCGCTCCGATGAGATCGGCGGCGCCCACATCCACGTTCATGACCTGGCCGCCTGGCTCCTGGAGCAGGGCCATGACATCAGGGTCTTCGTCGGCGGTCGTGGGGTTTTCACCGAGAAGCTGAAACGCAGCGCCATCCCCTTTGAATCGCTGAAGTATCTCAAGCGGCCCATTTCTCCAATCAGTGATGTGCTTGGGGTTTTCGAAATCGCCAAACGCCTCAAGGCATTCCAGCCGGACCTGGTCTCCATTCACTCGGCCAAGGCCGGCATTCTTGCGCGGCTGGCGTGTATGGTAACCAAGCAGCCCTGCGTATTCACCGCTCACGGGTGGTCCTTCGCAGACGGGGTCACCAGCCCGGCCAGTGTTCTTTTCAGGTTCCTCGAAAAAGCGCTCGCCCCTGTGTCCCAACGCATCATCACCGTATGCGAGAGTGACCGGGCGCTGGCGCTTGATCATGGCGTCGGTGAGCCACACAAGGTAACCACCATCCACAACGGTATGCCCTGGCTGCCAGCCCCTGAGGCACGCCCCACTGAACAGCCTCCGGAAACAGGGCCGAGACTGGTCATGGTTGCCCGGTTTGAGGGGCAGAAAGATCACCGTACCCTGTTAAATGCCCTGGCCACATTGAGAGACCTGCCTTGGAGCCTTGACCTGGTAGGTGACGGCCCCCTTCAGGCAGAGGTCAAAAAGCTTACCGACGAGCTCGACATAACCAGCCGAGTGCACTTTCTCGGCAGACGCCAGGACGTCCCTCAGATCCTCGAGGAGGCGGATATCTTCGTGCTTACCACCAACTGGGAAGGCTTCCCCCGTTCCATCATCGAGGCGATGCGGGCGGGCCTGCCGGTTGTTGCCACGGACGTGGCTGGCACCAGTGAATCGGTCACCGAGGGAGAGACGGGCTACCTGATACCGCCAAACGACACCGGCGCCTGCGCGAGACGCCTATCCGCACTGATCGAATCAGCGGATCACAGGCGGGAGCTGGGCGCCAGAGGCAGGGAGCACTTTGAACGGCATTTCACCTTCGAATCCATGGCCAATGCCACCCTGGCGCTTTACAGAGAGCTTGCAGCTGCCTAATGGTCGAACCGAGCGCGGAACCCCCAAAACGTGTGCTGCTGACCGGGGCTACCGGTTTTGTTGGGTCCTTCCTGTGCGAGTCGCTGAGAGAACGCCCCGGCACTAAGCTCCATCTGGCACTCAGAACAGCGAGCCCAACCTCCCTTCCCCATACTATCATCGGGGATTTTACCGGCGACACCGACTGGACCAGCGCGCTTGAAGGGGTGGAGGCCGTCATCCATTGCGCCGGGCGCGCCCACATGCCCAGGGAAAAAAGAAATAACACTGCAGCGCCCTACCGGGAAATCAACACCCGGGCAACGCTCGCTCTGGTGCGCCAGGCGGCCGCTATGGGCGTGAAACGGTTCATCTTCCTGAGCTCCATTGGGGTCAATGGCATCGCCTCCGGCTCCCCCTTCACCCCGGAAGATACTCCCAACCCCCAGGATCCCTACACCGGCTCCAAGCTGGAAGCGGAGAACGGCCTCTGGGCACTGAAGCGCGAAACCGGCATTGAGATTGTCATCGTTCGCCCCCCGCTCATATACGGCCCAAACGCTCCGGGTAACTTTGGTTTGCTGATGCAGTTCCTGCACAAAGGCATACCGCTGCCCCTGGCAAGGATCAACAACAAGCGATCCTTCGTTGCCATCTGGAACCTCACCGATCTGCTCATCACCTGTCTGGATCACCCCATGGCGGCCAACCAGACCTTTCTGGTGCGCGACGGTGAGGATGTCTCCACCTCCCAGTTCCTGACCCGGATTGCGGCTGCCTTGGGCAAACGGGCGCGCCTGTTCTGGATGCCCCGGTCGCTCATCCGGCTGGGTGCGATCCTCCTTGGCCGCCAATCCATGTACCACAGCCTGTTCAGCTCACTGCAAATTGATGACTCGAAAACCCGCAACACACTCAACTGGCACCCGCCGCTGACCCTGGACGAAGGCCTGCGCAGAACCATCCAGACCACCCGGAAGGAGCCCCAATGCTGACCGCCAGCCTGCTCACCGCAGGTGCACTCATCGCCACGGCGCTGCTCACCGGCGCGTTCCGCCGTTATGCGCTCTCACGCAGCCTGATCGATGTGCCCAATGCGCGCAGTTCCCACCAGGTCCCCACGCCCCGGGGCGGCGGGCTGGCACTGGTGATTGTGGTGCTGGGCGTGCTTGGGGTAATGGTCTGGGAAGGGGGTATGCGGCCCGGCGTGGGCCTGGCACTGGGAGGGGCGGGGCTGATCGTGGCCATTGTGGGCTTTCTGGATGACCACGCCCATGTGGCGGCGCGTTGGCGGCTTCTGGGGCACTTCCTGGCCGCCGGATGGGGTCTTTACTGGCTGGGCGGGCTGCCGGCCATCGTACTGTGGCAGATGCCCGTGGATCTGGGGCTGGCCGGCCACCTGCTTGCGGCCGTGTTTCTGGTGTGGCTGCTGAACCTCTACAACTTCATGGACGGCATCAACGGCATTGCCGGCATTGAGCTGATCACCGTCTCACTCGGTGGCTTGGTGGTGGGCGCGGTTGCTGGCGTTCAGCACACCTACCTGCTACTGGCGGTGCTGATCGCCAGCGGGCTCGGGTTTCTGGTGTGGAACTTCCCGCAGGCCCGCATCTTCATGGGCGACGCCTGCAGCGGCTTTCTGGGGTTGGTTCTGGGGCTGGTCGCTGTCTGGCAGGGGCTGCTCCAGGCCGAGCTGTTCATCGCCTGGGTGATCCTGCTGGGCGCCTTCCTGGTGGATGCCACCCTCACGCTGCTGCGTCGCATCCTGCGCGGTGACCCCTTCTACGAGGCCCACCGCAGCCACGCCTACCAGTTCGCCTCTCGCCACTATGGCAGCCACACGCCGGTATCACTCGCCGTAGGGGTCATCAACCTGGCCTGGCTCACCCCCGTTGCAGCCCTAGCTGCCGCCTCTGCCCTGCCCGCGCTGGCTGCGCTTGCCATTGGCTGGGCGCCGTTGGTGCTTCTAGCTCTCTACTTCAAAGCCGGGCAGCCAGAAACCGCAACGCCATCCCACTCTCCGTAGGAAAGGGTCACGCCCGCGACACCCCGAATCGCCTGCAAGCAGGAACCTGCAGGGCGTTACCGTTGCAGAAACCGGTCGTAAACGCGCTCAACCACATCCTCACGGATACACTTCTCAGCCACGAACCGGCGCGCGGCCTCATTGACCGGGGCGCGCTCGCCAGCCCGGGCCATCCGATCAAGCGCCGCAACCAGCTCATCCACATTATCCGGCTCAATGGTCACTACGTGCTCGAACCGCTGCAGAAACCCTAGCGCTTGCCCCTGGCCGCCATAAATCAACGGCTTACCAGTGGCCAGATACTCATAAAGCTTGGAGGGCATGGCGCGGGCGTAGTCAGGAGTCAGCTGTGCGTAGAGCACATCCGCGCTCTGGTAGAAGGCAGGAAGCCGGGACCAGGCCACGCGCCCATGCAGGTGCACGTTGAGCACATCCGCAGCTAGTGCCTGGATGCGCTCAAAATCCGAACCAGCACCGACAACGTCTACATCAATCCCTGGCAGCCGTCGGGCTGCCTCCAACAGGGTCGCCAGGTTCTGGGCCTGCCCCACGTTGCCCGCGTAAAGCACCCGCAACCGCTCTTTATCGCCCACTTCCGGCTGCTCCGCTACTGAGGCGAGTGCCTCAAACTGACTGCGGGTGAGGCCATTGCTCGCCAACACAAGACGCTCCTCGCGCAGTTCCGGCAGGCGGGCCAGCGCCGTCTCTTCCGCCTCACAGGTTACCGCTACGAGATCAAAGGTCGGCATGGCATGCCGGGCCAGAACCCGGAAGCCGTACTTGCTCCAGCGCCGGAGCAGGGAATGATCCCCCAGGTACTCCCACGTGAGATCCCGCAGGTCCAGTAATCGGCGCCCCGCGCTCACCCGCCAGCCCAGAAACAGCAGGAACATGGAAGGCACCGTGATCACCATGTACTCAGGGTTGCGCGGCACCGCCTTCAGTACCCGCCACGCCAGCACCGTTTCGCATAGGGTCCGCTTCACAAGGCCGCCCCGATTGGCCTGTGCCAATGCCAGGGCGCGGTGGGTGAACCCCGGGTGGGTGGCGTTGTGATAGGTGCCTCCCTCGGGGTTCACCACCGTCACTCGCAGGCCCCTCTCCAGAGCCAGATCAATGAAAGGCGTAAGTCGGTTGCGTATCACCGGCTCGTCAAAGGCGTAGGTGCTGACCAACACAATCTGTGGCCTCGAATCCACCGTTTCGCTCATCCTTCGCTTATTCCACGGTAAAGATCCACCAGCGCCTTCTCCTGATCATCCCAGCTCAACGCCTCCGCCGCCTCCAATGCATTGGCCATAAAACGGGCACGCATGCCCGCATCATCCACCAGAGTGTGTATTGCCTCAGCCAACTCGTCCACATTTCCCGCCTTCACCAGCACGCCCAAATCATGACGGCGCACAATCCGGGTGATTTCCGGCAGCGCCGAGGCCACCACCGGCAGCCCCGCGTTCACGTACTCAAAGAGCTTGTTGGAATCCGTGGTGAAGTGGTTCAGACAGGTGTTCTCAATCGGCTGAACGCCGATGTCCGCAGAGGCTGTATAGGCCGGCAACTGCTCCAGCGCCACCGTGGGCACAAAATGCACCCGCTCGGACAGGCCGGATGCCCTCACCTGCTCCCGAAGCCGGTTCGCCAGGCTGCCGCCGCCCACGAACACCAGGTAAGCCTCCGGCACCTTTGCCATAGCCGTGATCAGACCCTCAAGGCCCCGCCCGGGCTGAAGTCCCCCCTGGTAGAGCACAATCGGCCAGGGCCGGGTCAGGCCCAGCTCGTGGCGGAGCCGATCCTCGTCTCGTGGGGGATTCATCAGCCGGGGCCGGTTTTGCAGCACCAGTGGCCTGACAATGCCATAAGCCCTGGCGAAAAACCGGGCGCGGGAGTCCGTGGTGGTAATGGTAGCAGCCGACCGGGCCATCAGGCACTTCTCAACGGCTGCCACCACGCGGCGGCGGGAACGATACCCCTCACGCCCAGTACTCACCTCATGGGCATCGTACACCAGGGGTACCCGCAGAAGACGGCTGGCCAGCCAGACGGTGGGTAGCACATTTACATCATGGGCGTGCAACACATCCGGCCGGCTCCGGAGCAGAGCCAACAACACCAGCAGATGCGTCCAGGCCCGGACCATAACCATCCAGGCTCTGGCACCCACCCCACTGGCCTCTTGCCCGCGCTGGAGCGCCAGCAACCGAGCACCCTCACGCCGGCCATGGCGCTGTACCCGCACCCCGGAGCCCAGACATTCATGGCGCGGGGTCGCCCCCGGCGCGTGCAGGGCGTGAACGGTTACCCAATAGCCAGCCGCCTGGAGGGTTTCCGCCTCGTTCCTCACCCGAGCATCGTTCTGGAAGGTGTTCCATACCACCATATCGATTACCAGGCCAGATTCACTCGGCATTGGCGACTTTTTGCTCCGAGGTGACCGGCTCTGCAGCGAGCAGAGGTTTCAGCACCCGCCAAATCTGGACTGTCACGCCCGCCGCCTCGCCCAGCAGTTGTTTCTGGGTACAGCGCTCCAGCTCGGCCACCAGCGCCGCCAACATCAGGTGTTCAACGGGAATCTCTCGCAATGCCTTGCGCCTTTCACACGCTTGCTCATGAGCGGCCTCAAGCTGCTGGGGGCCTTTACCCTGCATGATCCAACCCGCGCCAGCAGGCTCCAGGCTCCATTTCTCCCAATTCAGCAGCATGGGCGCGGCTGCGTCCTCAGGCTGCCAAAGCGCCCAAGGTTTCATGTCGGGGTTCTGGAACGTCAACGGCAATGCCGAAACAATGCTCTGCAGAGCCATCCAATGGTCACGCAAGGCCGTGATTGCCTCTTTTTCCTTACGGTTGTCTGCAGCCACCAGGGCGCGATCAAGCCATTGCGTATTCATCCGCTGCGCCACTGTCGGGCGCGAACGTAGATAACGTGCCGCCAACTCACTGGGCGGCTCCACGGCCAGCAATTGCGCTTTCACATCAATCGCTACTTTTCTGGCCTGCTTTGCCGGAACGGTACTCCCGGCAACGAGCTGGTAAGCAGCGCAGGGGAAAACCCCGGTTTGGGTCAGACCCAGAAACCCTGGTGCAGGCAAGCCCTCGGGCGCATCCGCCAACAGCGTTGCCGCATGCTGAGCCGCCATGGACTTTTTCTGGTCATAGAGCTTAGCCAGAAACACGCCCTCCTCCCCACGGTACACAAACGCCCCCATCTGCGGCAGAGACGGCTGCTGCCAGCTCAATGCCTTCTCAACCCCCTCCGCATCAACTCCCTCTAAACCGGCGTATTCATTCAACAGGGGCGCCACCCAATGGCCCTTCTGGCCCGGCGCCAGCTGATCCCAAAGTGATCCCGGTTTATCCTGCGCTGCCTGGACGAGTGGCCGTCCATGGAAGAACAGGGCATCCAGTTTCTCACGCTGGCGGTACAGCTTATCCAGGCCGGTCACTACCCCGGAAAGACGGGTTAAGATCTGCCGGGTAAGCAGGAACGAGATGATCGCCACAAGAAAGTTCGGCGGCTCCAGCAGCACAAAATCCAGAACCAGATAGCCGAACACTACAAAGAAGCCAAGCGTGGAAAGGTTACCAACAATGGCGTTCAGATAGCCCTGCACGTACTTACGCATTGCAAGACTACGCGCGCATCCCAGCGCCAGAAGCACGGTCACCAGGGCCAGATAGCCCGCAATAACCAGCCCCAGCTCACTGTAGAACACCAGTATCGCCGCAAGGGCCAATGCCGTGAACACGCCCCCGGCCAGCACTGATGAAAAGCTCTGGTAAGCATTTCCAGCTACCTCATGCTGGTTCTCAAAAAGGACCAGCTTCCGGCTGCGTGCCAAAAGAGACTGAGTCGCCCCCTCAGTAATCCATGCAGTGACCTTGACCGCCACCACATTCAAAAGAAAAAGCCCAACGGTTGCCAGGCTCAGGTAGACGACCAGGCGATCCCGGTCAAACCGCTCAAAAGCCGGCGGAAAATACCTCGGCATGCCCTCCGACCCCAGCAGAATGATGATCTTCAGCGGCAGCAGAAAGGCTAGGATGGACGATACAAGCGCAACCAGCGTCAGCAGCACCACCAACACCGTGCGCAACGGCACAACGCGAACGAATTTAGCGCCCAAAGACAGAGGCCAGCGGGCTGTTTGTGCCCTGCTGTTAATCAATAGTCTAATTCCTCCTCAAACAGCCGGTACACGCCAACCAACTCGGCGCCCCTTTCATTCCAGGTGGGCACGGCCTCTGGCATGGTTGGCACCTCAGCGGCCCGTTTTAGCAATTGCTCCATACCATCCAGAGCATCGAAATCAACGGCGGCGTAGCCCTGGGTCAGTGTGCTGCCCAATGCCGCCTCCACCGGCTCACTCACCAGCAGCGGGCAACCATGGGCCACAATCTCAAACGGCTTGATGGGGGGAACCAAGCGGGTCAGCTCAGAATCCCGGCGCGGGAGGGCGGCCGCATCAAACAGGGCATAGTAAGCCGCCACCTGCTCCGGTGCCACACGGCCGGCAAAAACCACATCGCCAGCCACCCCCATGCGTTGAGCCTGCTTCATCATTGCCTGCCGTGCTTTACCCTCACCGGCGATCACCAACCAGGGCCGCTGGGTGGGCGCTGTCTCCGCCATTAACGTAATCAGCCGATCCAATCCCTCGTATTCAACCAGGCTCCCCATGTATCCAATCACGGGCCGATACTCTCCCAACCCATGATATTGCCGTAACTCCTGCACCTGGTCCTCCGGCACAGTCACTGATACCTTGGCCGGCGCCGCGTTACCTACAACCGTAACCTTCTCCGCCGAAATGCCCCGGTCCACCAACCAACCCTTCAATGCATCAGAAAGGGTGATGACATGGTCCACTCCGTGGCACGCTTCAAGCTCGCGTTTTTCACAGTAGCGGTAATGGTCGGAGCCCTTATAGCTGGGAAAGTAGAATGCCCGGGTGAGATGCCAGAGCCCGCGCACCTCATAGACGGCCGGAATGCCAAGGCGCTGCCCCGCTATGGCTGCCGCCGAGCCATTCAGGTAGTTGGAGCTGGCGTGGAGAAGGGAGCTGGCAGTATCCGTTACGAATTTGGCCGCATCCTGGGCGTAAACCTCTATATAAGTACTCTCAGGATCCGCCAGCGTCGCTTCCGACCCCGGGAAAAGCCTGAAATAAATGCCGCGGTACTCTATTGACTCATGGCGCTCTTCATCACAAGAATCCGCCAAGTCCCACGGGTAGCCAGGCCTTACCGCAGCCGAAACTGTTACTCCATGCCACTGCACGGAATCCAGGATCGCATGGGACCGAACTGCGTAACCTGAAGGATGATAGTACCCCAGGCTGTGAAAGAGAAACGCAACACTGCCACCATAGCTACCATGGAGCACCTTAGCCTGCGCACTGGGCACCTGTTTACTGCGCAGCCCTTCCACAACGCTTTCCATGCGTGGGTACAACCGCCTCGCATGCCGCGAAAACACTGAAAGCACCCACAGCAGGTGCAAAGCAACTCGGCTGTCCAATGACCAGAATAGCTTCAATATTCGTTCTTTTATTTTGTCCCCCTGAAAATGCAAGGATCCCCCCTGCATTAACCCCCAGACTCTGAAACACTCAATTCACAGCGCTTAAAAGCTCTGACAGAGAATTAATGCAATAGATGCCTTGCTGCTGGCTCCAGCCACGCCAGTCCGCCGTTTCAGTCCACCCGCTTACAAAAACAAAATCGAGTTTCGCAGCATGGGCCGCCTGATAGTCATATCGGCTGTCACCCAGAAAAAGGGCAGGATATCGAATCGAACCATTAGACAGCTCGCGAGCCAAAATTTCATCTTTATTGTCAGGACTGCCAAAGACACCACCATCAAAAAAGTCCGCTAACCCGCGCTTTGCAAATACCTGCCGCAATTCGGCCTGATCGCCTCCGGAGACGATCAGCCAACGCGCATTGAAGGTCTGTTTGCGAAGGTCTTCAAGCCCTCTAGCTACCTCGCATTCAAGCAGCCCCTGCTGAACCTCCTCCGCATAACGCTCGAGCAGCCCTTCAAGACCTGGCCCCTCAGAATTAGGGGCATGCAACGGAACAATCTCATCCAGAAAATGGGCGAACTTCCGATAACGGGAGACTCCCCCGTTATTAACGTGATAGTCCACCATGGCCTTAGCAGCTCTTTCGCCATAGGGAAGTGCTGTTTGATAGAATGCATTGGTTTTGACGCGATTAGAATGCAACACTACCCCGTCGCAATCGAAAATGATAGTCACATAAGCACTGACAGGGATTGTCATATAGTGACCAAACCTTTCTCTAGCATACACTCTGCAATTGCAAAGTCCTCAGGCCAATCAATATCGTGGCTCATAAACTTCTCTAAATCATACAGCCAAGGTTTTAAACCGATCCTATCATTGTGATCACGATACACATCAGATGCAGCCAGAAAAACACCGCTGTTAACCTCATGGACAGCTTCGAGCGTTTGTGTGCGGGGCCACTTTTCAACGGAACGATCATAGTTGATAGGCTTTCCATACTGCCACAAAAAACTGCGCAAAGCCGTCGTTGTCATGAGAGAGTCATACCCTTCCTGCAGCTTTTCACGATAGAGACGAATGATCGCATCGTAGCCGGCGGCAGTAATGAATGGAGAGGTCACATGAGTCCACAAAATGTCTCCATCTGGGATAAGGTCGAATGCGTGAGACACCAGCTGGTCGGTACTAGTGTGGCTGGACGCTAGTGCTTCTTCTCGGTGGTGTATTCGAATACGACTCTCATTAAGGCTCTCCGCGTACGCGCGGATTTCGTCGTCATTCGTCGACAGCACCACTTCATCAATCATTTCGCTAGCTAAGAGTTGCCCAAGTTTTACCTGAATAAGGCCACTTGGATATCCCGCAAAAGGCTTGATATTTTTACGAGGCACTCGTTCGCTACCCTTTCGACAAGGTAAAAAACTGCTCACTTTTTTGCTCATGAGATCAATCCATATACGCTTTTACATTTCACATCATATCGAGTCGGAGTGATCGCAATTAAAGGCAAAGCCCCTTCAGAAGTGCAATATTCTTTAACCACTTGATTCATTTCTTGATTACGTGGATCCTCTCCATTGTACCCATCGAAGCCTGCCATTAAGATTTGATTTGCTTGCCCTGAGGCGGCCACGGCAAACGCATATGCCATAACCAATGAGGTTGGTGCTGTGCACCAAGTTTCCCCAAATACAAAAATACCCGGTTGAACATTCAAACCAAAATCAAGCACTTCTTTTTCGGCCAACGCTGCCCTTACATCATTTGGTAACATGGAATAGGGTGTAATTAATGGTTGTGCCAGTTCCGCATGTACTTCACAGTCAGCTAATAAACGAACTGGGTGGCAAGCCACGCGCATATCAATGAGATCTGACTGAATGGAGCTCTGAGTATTGAGCGCCAAAACCAAAGGTTTGTGTTGCTTAATGTAATGTTCGAGAGCCTCTCGATGGTTCGCCACTCCCGGACCAGTACCAAGCAGCAATATATCACGCCGAGCAAACTCTTCGCGCGGCGACCATTGACCTCTTACTTCATCCCGATAGAAATGACGAGCAGCGTCCAACGTATTAATATTAAACTTCTTGCCGCCCTCCCGGCGAAGGTGCTCAATAACAGCCAGCAGGTCTTCTTCATCATAACGCGCGTCTTTAAGCATTTCCTGAATATACGTAGGATGAATGCCATATTTCCCTGACAAGTAATAGTAAGGGTTAGTTCCCCAACCATAATGGGCCTGCATGGGTTTAAAGTGCTTCCTTACTAACTCCATTAACGGTGCGAGGTTGGTGCTTTCACCACGACGCTCGGCTATCTCAATCGCTAGTTCTTCAGTACGAGCATTGCCCGGACCGCGCCCCATTCCAGTGACTGTCGAGTCCACCCAAGACACCCCTTCATCCAAGGCACGAAGAGTATTGGAAAGCGCTAAGCCAAGATTGTCATGGGTATGAACCCCCAGATCGCCCGACCACTCAGAGCGAATCCATCTAAGGATCTGCGCTGTCTGATCCGGACTCATGCTGCCCATACTGTCAGCAATGTACAGTACATCGACAGGGTACTCCCTCGCTTCATGCGCTAACGCTTCAATTTCCGCTTTCGATCGGTCTGCCACCTGCATCAAGTTAAATCCAACCCGGTATCCCCGGGCTTTCAGCCACAACGCCGCAGGTAAAGCGCCGGAAAACTCATTTACATGACAAGCTACACGCACCATGTCAACAGGTGAGGCACTTTCAGAGTTCGGAAACAGCCATTCCAACACCTCAGTCTGAGCAACTCCACTGACCAACTCGGTGGCGTTAAGCATAACGCTAACACCAAGACCTGCAGGGACTGACAACCCCCGAATAAACCCGTCAGTAGTAAAGGCACATGGACCCTGAAACCCATTATTCTTACTAGTGCGAAACCCCAATTCAACCATGTCTACTCCAGCAAGTTTCATCCCATCAAGATACTGATCGATTAACTCACGGGAGAAATCCCACGCATTATAGTAGCCGCCGTCACGTAAAGTGCAGTCTAATAGGTACATGCCGTCCCTTTTTCATAATTCTGAGATAAAATACTCACCCCTCTGAAAACTCCATTCGGTTATTTAACCAGTATTCGTTAAATAATTATCAATTGAACGAAGCTTCATACAACAGAAACTTTCAGTGTAGCTTAGAAACGCTCTGAATGATGGAATTTGAGCGCCATTTCTCGGTTTCGAGCCGGAAGTAGAGCAGTTTCAGCTACCGATCCCCGATTTATTTGTTCATCTTTTGTCCGATTCCCACCGTTTTGAAATAAACCGAACGCACTTCCCTACGCTGGAAGATAACGTTCACCGATAAGCATGTTGTTGAATGCTGTCAGTAGATAGGGCCGGTTGGTGTTCTTGGCCAGGCTGCGGTAGCAGACCTTGGCGTAACCGAACTGACGCTTGATGGTGCGAAATGGATGCTCAACCTTCGCCCGAACACTGGCTTTGATCTTTTTCGCCTTGGCGAGGCCGCTGCCGCCCGGGAGCTGACGGGTCACTCCTGAGCGCCGTGTGATGAAGAAGTCCCCGTTGCGATGCCGGTGTTCCTTGAGCCTTTCGATACCGCGATAACCGGAGTCCCCAAAGACACGCGCTTCATCTCCATTGAGCAAGGCGCCAGCCGCATTAAGATCCTGCTCATTGGCAGCGGTGACTTCTACCAAATAGATCATCCCAAAACTGTCATCCATACAGGTTTGCATTTTTACCCTAAAATACAACTGGTTACCCTCGCGACTGTGCGCGGAAATGATGATCGCATCGACAATGCAGCCCTCGCGCAGCATTATGAATTGGCCCCCTCCACAGCCTTGAGGAGACCCTCATTGAGCGTCTCGGTGTCCTCAACGGGTGGCCAGCTGTTGGCCCCTGAGAAGCAACAATCGCTTGGTGTTCAGTTCCCGCCATTACACGGGCACGGTCAAAGCGTATGGACTTACCCGGGAATTCCCGACGCCTTATACGCCGGAACAGAATGGCTTGATTGAACGATTCTTTCGGTCATTGAAAGAAGAATGCATCTGGCAGCACCGGTTCGAGTCACTGGCTCACGCACAGACAGCTATTGGCAACTGGATCCGGTACTGCAATGAGCAAGGCCGCATCAGTCACTCGGCTATGTGGCACCACGGGCACACCCGGCCTTAGTGGCTTAAGGTGTGCAGAAACCCGGGGGTCATGACATACCTTCCTATCCAGCTTCTTCCACGGAGTCATTTGCGCCATGCGGTCCAGAACTATCTCGCGGCGGATCTTGCGTTTTTTGCTCTCATACTCGGCTTTGGTAAAGCTGATCTAGCTCATCGGGTAGTGACCTGCCGGATTGGTGACTCTACTGCCGTTTTAGCAAATGCGAGGCCCTCCTTAGAGGTTTCTTAGCCAGCAACCGTAAATTGTATCAGACTTTTCACAGACTACCTTGAACGTAGAACCAATAGCACTGCGCCCATTTCTTACCACGACCTAGATATCACTCAGCATTACGACTAATCGTTTGAATTATCCCCTCAAAGCCATCATCTTGATGATAATATATTCGAAAAAATAGAAAAATTTATTATCGAGATAAAAAATGAGCCCCAAAACCAAACTACTTCAAATTCTCAAAGAGCTTAAAAAGCCACTGCTCCCCAAACTCAAATCCCATGTGATAAATATCATTAACTTCGTGCGGCATATTATCTTCGTCGTCTCCCGTTTCTAGTTTCACTGAATTCCGCCCAAAACTTTCCTTAGTTGAACTCCCTGTATCTATCGTACTAACAGGCTGCCCAATAAGTTCTGAACCCTCTCCTAAATAGCCATCTAACCAACGGACCTCCTTTTCAAACTCTTCTGCAGAAAAAACCTCATCTAAGTATTCCCTAGGGCGTGCGGGAAGAGGGTTATGCCCTACAAATACCCTCTTTGAAGATAACGACCTTACACAACCAAAGATATACCCCATCAAGGACAATTCAAATCTTTCTTTTCTAACAACATTTTTTAAATGGGAAGAATAAAATCCTGGCCCAAAATAAGGCGAAACCTTAAAATCTAGGCCGTAAAGTAAAAACGCATCATATTCAGTCTCATTGATATGGCTTTTACCTTTAGACGTAAACTTAATTCCCTCTTTGAGCCTAGAGTTATTAGGAGCCAAGACACCGTCTCTAACCTCCAGCCCTCCCATTGCTTGCCCTCCACGCGCGAAAAACGTCAATTGGATATCTGGATATTGAGCTTGCATTCTATCCTAGGCGAGCTTTAAGGCGCCCACATGACTATTACCAATAACACATATATGCAATATTATTACCTTTTTACGAAAACCCATTTATCAAAAAAGCCAAAGACTGAGAGCTTTAAAGTTTATTTTGAAAAATCATCCAAAAGGGCTTCTTCACAAATTTCTGCATCATCGCCTTTGCCATACGCATTACTTACTCCTTGAGCATTAATGGTCTTATCTCCATATTTCCGATTTAACCCTTGAAAGAAGTGCTCCATAACTAGATCAACACCAGACTGATGAACTTGTCTCATATTTGGCTCAAAAAATTGCCCGCGAAAAACTGGACTATTAATAATTTCATAAGATGGAAAATAATCCACGACTTTTTTTGTATCCGCTAACTCACCAGCAACCGCTCTAAGTACTGACTTAGAGTACGTCGTTGCAGTTAAAACGTGTAATCCAGAATTTGTCGCGGTAAGCGGCACAGGGGATACTGTAAGGATAAACTTCAATTTTGGATTAAATTTACGCATAATTTGGATAGACTTCACCAGATCTTCCTTAATGCGCACAAATCTTTGGTTTTGAAATTCATGGAGCTGGGAATCATAAACGCCAGCAACGGTTCCAGGGCACATAGGATACTCGTATCCATATGCTGAATTGACCCAACTTTCTGTCAACCCCATCGTAAAAATGAAATAATCCGCACTAACTACACTCTCTTTAAATGACTCAATACAATGGCTTCGCGATTCGATGAGCTCACCCTCACTTTCGAAACCATCAGGCTCGACATTAGGTCTAAATGGGTCATAGTAGCGCCCCTCCTGTTCCCAAACCTCATGAGGTGGTTTTTTAATACCAAAAGCCCACTCTACCCACTGACGCAGCAAAGAACACGTATAAATGTTTCCTGTCCGCGAAGAAAATATATCGTAATTAAATTTACGCTTTTCAGATTCACTCAAACCGACCGGAGCATATTCAGTAACAAGTCGCTTGTACCCCCTCTGCTCAAGAGCCCTGCCGATATGTTGCGCAAAGCATGATCCATATGTTGCGACTAAATTAGTTGGCTTAACGTTAAATTTTGGATCCCACACCCCCGAAATATCGATGCAATTTTTGGATGATACAGCCGACTTCCAGAAGCCTTCCTCCGGTAAATTAGAGTAAGGGTTCATAATAATATCTCCTTCATGGTAACCTTCGAATGAGAACTTGTGTCACCGACACAAAATCTGACATAAAGACTGTAATAACCCCTAGCTCCTGTATACCTCAAGCATTAGTATTACGTTACTATTAGCCCTCTTTGTCACGCTAGTCAAGCGACCACAACCAAGTATAGCTAGAGCATCAGCTTCTGCGCCTCTCAACGATAAAGGGGTATTTTAGTATCTGATCCTAGCTAAAATAGCCGCAAGGGAAAGGGAGATGCATGAGAGCGAGTCCGAAGACCGTGCTCGCTCCTTAGTTGAGTGGCCCCTACTTTCTGCGGAGCTCGGACACCGGCTCGCTTATCGCTTGCCTTTCTGGCTTACCCTATAACCTGTGAAGGAATCAATTCAAAAAGGACAAAAGTCTGACAAAAGGCGAATCAATTGACCGTGAGTCAATTATTAGAGTTGATTTACCTCGAGATCCGAAACCAGCGTCCACTTTAAAAACGATCGTTCGATTTTCAAACCCAACCTAGCACACGGATGACTTTTCAAGATGATCGCCGCCTATATCTTTTTGAGATAGTCTTTATAAATCGAAAGAAATCCTTCTTCCGCTACACGACTAGTCAACTTAGCAATTCTTTCTTCATTGAATAGCTTTTCTCTTTTGCGCGTTCCTTTTATCCACTCTACCCCGGCCAAAAGAATTTGAATATGGTTTCCCATTTTCATCAGATCGCCAAAATGTGACGAAGATGGTAATCTTTCCACAGCACTTTTATTTAAAGAGCGAGAAAAATAATTGTAAACCAAATTAGCCAAACGAAGATAACCCTCATGATCGCCGACAGAGAAATGATAGTAGGCTAACTGTAACATGCCTTGCCCAAGGTTAAGCGAATAGCTCGGCGCCAACAATTGATCATTTTCCATAAAATCAATCATTGCTTTTGAGGAACCGAATGAATAATCGTATTCTAAAATCTCGATATGGCGAAGTGCAGCGAGGAGTGATATATACAACTGGCCGGGATCATTTCTGATCCCCAAAAACTCACTATTACTTTCCGCTTCTATAGACGCCTTCTTCGCAAGATCTTCCGCAATTTTCCTAAATTCAGACGCCTTACCATAAAAATCTAACTCCAAACTTTTATATATCGCTATAACAACTGAGTTGGCCCTCTCACAAAGATTATAGTCATCCGACCAAACTATCGCTTCCGCTATTTTGATTTGGTCTTCCCTTGAAACTTTTCTAGACTCAATTGGAGAACTCAAATATCTTTGATAAAGATTCATAAATATTAGACCTATAAAGTCACACCTAGATTTTTGTACAGACACCGTCTCGAATAAAAATGGCTTTGAGTAGCCTCTGAATAACCAATCTTGACCGCCTATTTTGGGTGCTGATCCGGAGATAAACGGATTTCAGCGATAAATCCACAGTTTATTTTTTTATCTCCTGCCCGATTTCCACCATTTTGGTGGCAACCAGACACATTTGCCCTTTGCGGGGAGGTAACGTTCGCCTATCAGCAGGTTGCTGCCCGGCTGCAGCTGGCGTGTTTTTCCCGGGCGCAGAGCAATGAAACTATAGATGTCCTGGTAGCGGTGCTCCGATCGCTTATGGATGCTCAGGTAACCCTAGTCGCTATAGACGTGTGTTTCATCACCATGAAGTAGGGCATGGCTGACATTGGGGTCGTGAACATTGGCGGGCGTGACCTCTAATGAGTGAATCATGCCGAAGTCAGCATCCACGCGGGTGTGCATCTTCATTCCAAAGTACCACTGGTTGCCCTTGCGGGTCTGGAGCATCTCCGGGTCCCGCTCGCCGGTGCTGTTTTTGGTCGAGCTGGGCGCGGAGATGATCCGCTAGCATCCACGATACTGCCTTCGCGCAGCATCAGGCCCTAGCGCTCCAGTTGGTTGGTCACTTCCTTGAACAACGCCTTGCTCAGGTTTCGCTGCTCCAAAAAAATGGCGGAAGTTGAGAAAGGTGGTTTCATCTGAAATAGAATTAGCTAGGGTCAGCCCGGCGAAGCGGCGCATGGACTCGATCTCATACAGTTCGTCTTCCATCACTGAGTCAGACAGGTTGTAGAACAGCTGCATGCAGTGGATACGCAGCATCACCTGCAGCGGGTACGGCCGGCGGCCGTTCTCACCCTTGAGATAATAGCGGGCTACCTTCTTCTCCAGCTTCTTCCAGGGGATCAGCTGATTTATCCGCTCCAGAAACTTCTCGTGGCGGGTCTTGCGCTTCTTGTTCTAGTAATCGCCGTCGGCAAAGCCCATCTGGCTCATGGCGCGACGAACTTCCCGATTGTTGGCTCTGTCGCTATTGTCGCAAGTCCGAGGGGCTTTTTCAGAGGTTTCCCAAGTTTTCACACACCAGCCAGAGCGCTTTGGAGTAAATGCTTAGGGGCACTGAACTCAGGATCGAAAAGGACTCTCATCATAACCAAACCATTCAAAGTCCAATGAAAATCTTGTCCTAATTTGCGAAATCGTTTTTTTATTTTGGTAAAATTCTTTAACTTTTTCCGATGACCCTGTTTTCATCGGTGACGCATCTGATGCCGCTCTATTCAAATACCAATCCGCGGCTTTTTTCCCATACAACATCTCGATAACGTCAGGAAGGTCTTTATTGATTTCTTCAACCCTGCCAAATTTATCATATCTTATATCTTCTACACAGAGATCTTCCGCCTGACAGCGCCAATGCGCCTCTTGATCAACAGCATTTTGAGTACAAATCAACTCAACAAACTCCTCAAAAGGGACATCCGGGCCACCTCGCCCTCCTGTCAGCTTTTTAAGAGCTTTATTCGTAGGAGATCGAGGTTTAGCTACTACTCGATGAAGATAGCATGACAAAATCCTGGAAAATGGGTTTCTAACGAAAGCTACTCTTTTGAACGAATCTAAAAAAAAGGCTTCTTCTAACTTTTCTGAGGGAACCTGAAACGGGCTAAGATGCGGCGAAAAGAATTTATTATTGACGTCTATTACACCCCATGGAGATGAACTAAATTCCAGTGACTGCAAAGCCCATTTAACGTTACTGCTTGCCGCTTTGCTCACCTGAACAAAAACATATGAATTCACCAAAGATATATGCGAACTAATTTCATAATCTTTTCTCCCTTTATTCTTTAAAAAAATTTCTTCAGCTCGATTAGTCATCTCCCCCCCGTTCCTCATCAGCCTCAATATAAATATCACTTATTACAATATTATCAGAACCACCAATCATAATTCTATGGCAATCCTCATAAGCTCCATACCTGGGTGACCATATCGCGCTTTCGCTGAAAGCTTCAGGCAGCCACCCCGAAAAAATTCGAAAAGAATCTGCTTCGCTTCCTTCTACGCATAGATTAAAACCCTCAAAAGGAAAACTAACTACTTCATTCTCGAAATGCACAGGGCGTTTCCTTACGACCCAATTCGCAGCTACTTTTTTCTTACCGCATTCATCCTTTACATGAATTTTTCCCAAATCAATGTCAGAATAATCAATTTCCCTTATAACCTTAACCCCGTACCCCTTGCTAACGCCAATTAGCTTGCATTCTTTTTTACGGTGAATAATGGTAGGGAGCGCAGCCAACCGGTTTCGATCACGAACAAATGGGGCCTTAATGATCGGCAAAGAATGAGCGTATACAGAACGCAGAAACATTCTTCTAGCATCTTTTTCGGCATGGGCTCCCAAACCACCATCACTCAGCACCGTATTCCCAGCAACATTTAAATAAACCATTAGATCATCATCATGCCTGTGATAATTAGAAAGGTGGCCACATTTGAATATAAAGCAATATGGCAAATTTTGTGAAATCTTTCCTTTTATCACCACATACCCTGACTTTGAATAATCATACACAGTCGCTTTGTCAGGATAGTCAGAATAGATTCCGGCATCTCCACTACGGGTATCCCCTATCTCCGGAAGAGAGCCATCAGGCAAAGTTAAAGCACGCAGAAAGTCTTCGGCGTTTTCAATATATTCTTCTGCCAGCTTTGATATCTCCTGAGCTCCAAGAAATCGAAACTTGCGAAGCTGCTTCAGCCGCTGAAGCATTACTTTCTGATATCCTGGGCTATTTTCTACATGAACGCCTTGTTCGGTGAAGGCAGACTTCACCTCCTCTGCAAGTCTTTTTCGGCTAACTTCGCGATAGGGTTTTAATTGGGGGCACTGAAATATCAAAGATACCGTCAGCGAGATCATAGATTGATCGAAACCATGATTTGTATTTTTAGAATAATTTTCATCTTGATTAAGCCATTCCAGATGCTCAAAAATCAGAATCGTAAGATCTAGGTCTTTACATTCTTGATGAACACAAATCCCTCTCAGCTGACAAAACACTGCCCAGTCAACCAAATTCCGAAGCCGAAAAGCTGAAGCGTGATCATGCCATACAAGGGGAGCTTCTTTGGACTCTTTAGCCTTTCTTTCCCAATTCTGAATGGCCTTTACACAACATTCAAAGAAATACTGACGCTCATCTAAATTTTGTAGTGAATAACTACTAACATACCAATTTAAGAAAGGAAGACCTTGCAACTGCCACCACCAATTTCGGTCGCGCGTTAACCCGGACCAAGAGAAGTCAGTGATATCTAAGGCAGTATCTTCAAAGCTTTTGAGTTCAACTCTATTATCGTTAAAAAGCTTTTTAATTTTTTTATAAGACTCTTTGCTTTTCGTGTTTATTGATTCGTCATTTTTTTTTGCTGCACTAAACACCAAATAGTCGAGAATTTTCTCCATTTTTATTATTTCACTCTTAATTGACTATCAAAAACGTCCACTTTTCAACCACGAACTGGGGGGAAACCCTTCTCAACAATTCCGAAAAAATAGAATCATTTTTTTCGGAATCAATAACCCTTTCTTTAGCTTCACTTAGTGAGTGAACAACAGCTTCTTTGCCCCAAATCTCCTTGGCACCCTCCCAATTCCAGATAATCGGAACAGCGCCGGTAAGCCCCCCTTCTCCAATAGACATATGAAAGGATTCAAAGTCTGACGGCGAAAGAATAAAACCCACCATGGTGAACCATTCATTAACATCATCACCTGAAGGATCGAATATTACTTTTTGCCGCAATTTGGAGTGGCTATTAATTCGTTCGAAAATTCTGCGATAATAGGCCAGTTCATCTTCACGGTTGAGTAACCAGCTGTAGTCCAGCGGGTGCTTGCCTTTTACTCGCAGGCAATAGCGGTCGTCTTCTTGTAGCAGGTCCTCGAGAAGATCCAAGGCGCGGTCCAAACGCTTGCGCGCCGGAGCAACACCGATGATACCCAAGGTGTAAGGAGCATCACCTGTCTTCTTTTTGGGCGTAAACTTGCTGTCATCCAGCAGGTTGGGAATAACGGAGGTTTTATCATAGGGGAAACCAAAGGCTTTCTGTCCTTCACGACGGATAAACTCACTCACATAAGCTATGTGATCTATGTTTTCCCAGCTGGCTTCGGCCAAATAAGGCAAATCGCGCTCCTGAAGATGAAAGCGTGCAACCAGTCGCTGATGGGGTTTTTTATGATGTGAGTACCACTTTAGATTGCCCAGACACCACTCGCAGAAAATGACATCTGCTTGCTCGAGCAACTCAAAGCTTTTAGTTTCGTCATGACTATTGTGGCCCTGCCATTGGTCAATCAGGAACTCGAATTGGCCTGTAGCCTCCAGCTGTTTCTGTAAGGGAGAAAAGAACTTTAGGTCGTGGCCAGCAACCAACACACGGATCTTGCGGGCTGGTTTGGGGGCTTTCGGTGTTTCTGCCATCCATTGGCGCAGTTCCTCAACACGGTTTGAGAAGGTGTGCCGCTGGGCCAAATTGCTGAGTTGGTCAGCGGCCTGCTGGGCAACAGCGGGCTCGCTCAGGGCACGGGTGAGCTGATGGGTAAACTCTTCAGGGCTGTTGGCGAACAGCGGGTAATCACTCCCCAACAATTCCTCATGCAGCGGGTTACGGTTGAGGATGGCTGCACAGCCTGCCCCGCCGTATTCCAGAATCTTCGTGGAGTACTCCACGGTGCCGTTCATGCGCTCGGCCCGCCAGGAGAGGCCAACACGTGCCTGTTGGAGCTGTTGCTGTACTTCCGCCCGAGGTTGGGCTCCCATCCAGCGCAGGCCCGCCGTGTTCTCCAGAGCGTGGCGCATACGGGGTGCATACTCGGGATCGTGCGGTTCATCGTGAACCTTGTCCCCAATCATGACCAGCTCGCCTTCTGGAACGGCCCGCTGAACGTCAGGCCAGTGTTCGGCCATCTCCAGGGTCATCCAGTCCGTTGTGAACTTGCCGGCGTAAATGACCCGTGCCGGCCGCTCTTCCATCGACGGCAGTTGTTCAGGCAGGTCCGGTATTACTGGCGCGTACAGTTGGAACTGTTGCGCATCAGCCTGCGGTGCAAGGCGTTGCCACAGAGCCCTGAACCCTTCTGTCTGGCACAGCACCCGGCGACACCCCTCGGCAATGCGCCGCATGAGCCTGCGCTGCTTGGCACTGTACGCGTCCAGCGTCTGGGGAATATCTGTGAGATACATCCAGCACTTGGCCAGTATGCCGGGGTACTCGAGCAGCTTTTCGGCAATTTCAAGGCCACGCACAATGATGACGTCATAGGGCCTGTCATAATCAAGCTGAATGGTCAGCTCAGCCATCATGGACGGCGTCAGGCGCTGGAACCCTTTGCCACCCCAATAGTCAGGTTGGGTCCCGTCAATGATCTGGAGATTGTGACTCTGGCGAAGCGGGCCAAACAGCTCTTCCCGCTCCGGGGTGCTTCTGGCCAGGAAGTCGACCTGGGCGTTGCCAGTGGCCGCCGTAGCCAACGCAAGCGTCTTTGACCAGATGGAGGAGCCGTCAATGTAGTTGAGATCCGGGTTGGCGCAGACCAGAACGCGTTTTTGATCGTTAATGCTCAAACTCCTGTCGCATTTGGCTGTGAATGGGTTGCACCGAATTCGCCACTGTCGGCCACAAACAGATCGTTTCTCTGGAGCGTCTTCACGGGGTCAGCCGTCTGCCACTGGCTCAGGAAGGTGTCAGAGTTCCAGAGCGCCCCGTGGAGCACGGCGGGCTCATTGAAAGCAAACGCATCATGATCCAGCGCCTTGGCCCAACCAGTGGCTTCTGGCTGGTAGAGCATGGCGTTTACCAGGTCTCGCAGGTAGTAGGCGCCGTATTTGGCGTCCGATAAAAGCCAGCCGATTGCCGGGCCATGGCTGGCACGTTCAGCCAGTGAGTCACTTTCCAGGTAGCCTGGACTCACGAGTTCAACACCCTCGGGTATGGTTGTCGTGTCCGCTTCGTTGTCGGCCTCAATCAGCAATTGGAATTGGCGGTAACTCTGGTGCTCGGCAAACGCCAGCAGTGCTTCTTGCTCAGCTTTGTTGCCGGCCCTGGCGACCAGTAACAGCTCTGGTTCAGTGGGAATGCGCTGATCCACGCCGATTTTTTCAAACATTTCATTCAGGCGGTGGGCGTAAGTGTGCCGGGAATACACTTCACGGATGCCGGCCAGACTTCTGCGCCGCCACTCCGCGTCGTCCGTAAGGAGCGTGTGGATAGCTTCCTCAGCTTCCCGCTCGTTGTGCACCAGCCAGACCGCGTCGGATTCAAACAGTTCCTCAATGCCCCGCGCCCAGGTGCTGACGACTGGCGTGCCGCAGGCCATCAACTCAAAGACGCGGCGTGAGAACATGGTGGGGGAATCCGTTACCGAGTTGACGTTCAGGAATACGCGGTAGCGGCTGTACTCGGCGCACAGCTCCTTATAAGGCAGGCTGCCCCGGATGCCGTCCTGATATTCATCCGGGAACGGGAAAATACCGGTGCCGTAGTTACGGTCAAAAATATCCAGGCCATGGCGGTTAGCTGCCTTCAGCAGCCACTGCATGGCCTCGCCACGTTCGGCGTGGCGGTTGCCATACCAGCTGCCCGCAAAACAGGCCCGGGCGCGGCGCCCAGCCAGGGGCGCGGGTTTGTGCAGCGCTGGTTGGGCAGCAAACGGCAGCGCGTAGACATTGCTGTTGCCGGTATGCTCCCGGTAGGACTGGCACATATTGGCATCAGTGGTGAAGATATGATCCACGAGTTTGGCGCTGGCCATGAACTTTTTATGGTGGACCGGGTCTTCCTTGTTCCAAAATACGCTGGGTATGCCTTTCTCCCGGGCGTACTGCGCCATATGGGCCACTTCATGGCCGGGTTTGTTGGCGTAATCCCCAACCCGGTATTGCCAGCTGCCGCCATTGCCTTTCCATGCGCTTTCAATAAAGAACAATGCAGGGGGATATTTCTCGGCGAGTGCGTACCAGTTGTCTGGCCGGGGTTGGATCAGGTTGAGTTCCTGCTCAAAACATCCGGTGGTGAACTCATCCATAACGCCGATGGCGTAAGGCTTGCCATTATCCGGGTAGTCAGGCCAACCCAATATACTGATTTCAGCGGCCTGCTGGCTGGGGGGCGTGAATCCAGCTGGCTCAGGCTCACCCGGTTTTATGTCGATTCCCAGGCGGCTGAGAACTATGCGCTCCTCGCTGGCGGCATGAAAACGCCTGAACCCGACTTCGACCCGCTCTACATTGGGGGGCACCTTAAAGCGATGCAGCTCCGATCTTTCACCATTAGTACAGGGGATGTATTTGAAGTAGCCATTCAGGCTTTTTGACTTCGCAAGCTTGCCGCAGGGCACGCCCAGCTCATTGCCGCTGCCATCAAACGGCTTGATGACCATGACTGCTTTGCGGTTTCCGGAGCCGTTTTGGGGGTAATAATTGACCGCAGCAGTAATGGTCACTTCCTGGCCAGGCTGGACGCTGACTGCCTGCCATTCAAATTGATCTTTGAGCTCCCAATTTGTGGTGGTTGTTTCCTCGCCTTGCTGTTTACGCCGTGAAAGCCTGATTGATGGCGCCAAAAGCAGCTTTACCACGCGGTACAACCGCTCTTTGAGCCTACTGCGGCTGGAAGCAGAGTGCTTGTTATGGCGCCTGAGCCGCAGCAAACGAACCGGCAGTTTGATAATGCCCGCCACAGAGCCGGAGGCCGCTCTTACGTATAGACCTGCCTTATAGGTATCGCTCGCTCTGAGAGCATTGAGTTGCTGACGGGCTTGTTTTTGCTGGGCAATAGCCGTTTTCAGCCTTTCCTGAAGCTCTGCTTTTTCCTTTTCCAGCTCACTGGCCTTGCTGTTGGCTGCTTCATAGTCCTGGGCGTTATTTCTCAGTTGCTCCTGCAGGTCGTCGACTTCAGACCGGAGTTTTTCACAATCATCAACGGTTTTTTCCAGCTTCCCTGTCAGTCGCTGAGCTTCTCCCCAAGCGTTTTGATAGTTTTGATCAGCATCGGCCAATTGCTGCCGAAGCTCTTGTACCTGTTCAACTGCTGTATTGTATTGCTCGATTGTGTTTTCGAGTTGCGCTTTCAAATCCTTTTCGGAACGCTGTTCATTAACAGTTTTTGTTAAGGCATCGATTTTTTTATTGGCTGCGCTAACATCGTTGGCAATACTTTTTCTGTTCTCGTCCGCAACCATTAACGCATTGAGGACTTTTTCAGAGGAATAATCCAACAGATACGAAGGGGATGTGTAATCGCTTCCTTGCTCCTCTGCTTCTTTGGAAAAGACGAAAAAATCGGCAAAAGACGTATTGGAGGGATTGAGAACTGAGAAGGGGTAGCGATTAGGCCTCGCGGATACGAGCTTCCATTCAGGGTGCCACTGTGCTACGTCTGCAAGAAAGTTCCGGAATCGCACATAGCTGGCTTCTTCATTAACGCCCGGTCGACTGCCTTCGTCATTATTACTGTATATAATGACGAAACGGGAGGAAGCCGCGAAAAGATGATCCAGGTAGTCTTTGTAGATTCGGTCATTGGAGAGATGGAAAACAACATCCAGTGAGAGCCCCAATTCTGCCTGGAACTGCTCTGGCTCAAAACGGCTGGGGTCATAAACCTCAAACCGCTTTGATGGATCGTCCGCAAATAACGTGCGGCACTGTTCTATGACCGTTCTACTGATGTCGAGGCCGGTATACTGCGGGTATTCGGCCAGTGTCAGCTGCGCCCCATCCCCACAACCAAGTTCAAATACGGAAGAGACTTGGTGGGTATGCACGAATTCATTCAGAAACCGCGCCTTGAAGCGGGCCAGGCGACCGTAAGAACCTGAGCCACTGTCCTTACCAGAGGCATAACGGCTTTCCCAGTAGCCTGCCACGTCGAAATGCGCCTTGTGTTCCAGTTCAGCATGCTCAACAACCTGAAAAGAGCCGTCTTCTGATGAGGAGGCGGGCAACTTGTAGCCGATGGCATGGAGCCGGTTGAGGTCTGATTCGGGAAGAAACTGATCACCAGTTAGTATGATTAAGGGGCGGTTCTCAGTGGCGAGTAGGTAAGACGTGAAAATCTCGCTAAAGGCTTCTTCATCCTCTCCGAGCAACAGCACACTGCAGTCTTCAAGACTCTCTTCCGTATCCGGTATGCCTTGATAGAGGGAAACTTTGGGAAATCGCTTTTCCAGAACCGGAGCGAGTTCTTCACTACCTCCCGCGAGCCAATAGCGGCCTGCCAGGCCAAGCTTTTCGAGATAGTCACACAGCGCACTGTTTTCCGTGTTATCAATTTCCATTACAGGTCCCTTTCCGCTCTCTTTGCTTCACGCGGCATCACGTGCGCCATATGCCACGAGTATCGATCAGATAACGGGATTGAATCCAGTCCGCCTCCATGGATTTAAAGGCTTTATGGTCGACCAGCATTACGATGATATCAGCCTGTTCCGTCGCCGAATCTGCATCGACCAAATTACAGCCCTCCAATTCTCCGGCTGGCAGTTCGGTAATATTGGGTTCGGTCACCAGCGTGTTACCCGCGTTGGCCGTTGCGATTTTCCGGGTAACCGTCAGAGCCGGGCTCTCGCGCAGATCGTCAATATCCGGCTTGAAGGCCAGCCCAAAGCAGGCAATGGTTACATCCCGCGCGGTCTTTTCGGGGTTGGCAGTAAGAAACTCGCCCACGGCCTGCTGAACCTTGCTCACCACCCAGTCCGGTTTGCCATCGTTCACTTCACGGGCCGTGCGGATGAGCCTCGCCTCTTCCGGGGTCTCGCTCACGATGAACCAGGGGTCTACGGCAATGCAGTGTCCGCCCACGCCGGGGCCTGGCTGCAGGATGTTCACGCGCGGGTGGCGGTTTGCCAGGCGGATGAGCTCCCACACGCTGATGCCCAGCCTGTCGCAGATGATGGAGAGTTCATTGGCGAAGGCGATGTTCACATCCCTGAAACTATTTTCAGTTAGCTTGGCCATTTCAGCAGTGCGCGCAGTGGTAGTGATGCATTCACCTTCCACGAAGATCTGGTAGAGGGCAGCGGCCTCCGCTGAGCAGCGGTGGGTCAGGCCACCGATCACGCGGTCGTTCTCCACCAGTTCGCGCACCACATGCCCTGGCAACACGCGCTCGGGGCAATGGGCAATGCGGATGTCGGAGTCCTCGCCATGAGTCTGCGGGAAAGTCAGGTCCGGGCGTTCCTCAGCCAGCCAACCGGCCATGTCTTCCGTGGCGCCCACGGGGGCGGTGGATTCCAGGATCACCAGATCGCCCTTCTTGAGCACGGGGGCAATGGATTTGCTGGCGGCGCGGATGTAGGTGAGATCCGGCACATGGTCATTGCCGTTTTCGGCCTTGAAGGGCGTGGGCACGGAAATCAGGAACGCGTCCGCTGGCTGTGGCGTATTGGTCGCCTGCAGGAAGCCCTCATGGACGGCGGCGTGCACGATCATGTCGAGTTCCGGCTCAACAATGTGAACCTCGCCTTTATTGATGGTGCTAATGGCGTGGTCGCTTACATCGATGCCGATGACCTTTTTCTGGCGGGAGGCTATGACGGCTGCGGTAGGCAGGCCGATGTAACCGAGACCAACAACAGCGATGGTTTCAAAGGTTCTGGGCACGTTCTTCCTCTTTCCTTGGTCTGTAGTCGTTCAGAGATTGGCGTTGTGAAGGGTATTGAGAATCCGGGAGCAGGCCTGCCCATCTCCATACGGGTTATGAGCGTAGCTCATTCGCTCGTAGGCTGCCTGATCACTGAGCAGCACGGTGATTTCCTGAAAAATCCTGTCAGCATCAGTGCCAACCAGCCGGACGGTGCCGGCATCCACCGCCTCGGGCCTTTCGGTGGTCTCGCGCATGACCAGCACCGGTTTGCCCAGCGAGGGTGCCTCCTCCTGGATGCCTCCGGAGTCGGTGAGGATAAGGGCAGCACGGTTCATCAGGTAGACGAACGGCAGGTAGTCGGTCGGCTCCACCAGGTGAACATTGGGCAGGTTGCCCAGCAGGCGGTAGACGGGCTCTTTAACGTTCGGATTGAGGTGAACCGGGTACAGCAGGTCGACGTTGGGGTTGGCTTGCGCGACCCGGGCAATGGCTTCACAGATCCGCTCAAACCCACCCCCGAAGCTCTCCCGGCGGTGGCCGGTGATCAACACCATGGGCGAGCCCTGGCGCAGCATGGGAAACAGCCCTCCGAGCTCATCTCGCAGGCCTTTGTTGGTCTCAAGCTTTTTGACCACTTCCAGCAGCGCATCGATGACGGTGTTGCCAGTGACGTGGATGCTTTCGTGTGGGACGTTTTCGGCGAGGAGGTTGTTGCGGGAGGTTTCGGTGGGGGCGAAGTGGTATTCGGTGAGCACACCAGTGAGCTTCCGATTGGCCTCTTCGGGCCACGGGGAGTAGAGGTTGCCGGTTCTCAGCCCCGCTTCCACATGGCCCACCGGGATCTGCTGGTAAAAGGCGGCGAGGGAGGCGGCAAAGGTGGTGGCGGTATCGCCGTGCACCAGGACCACATCGGGCTGATACTGGGCCAGGACTTCTTTCAGGCCGACCAGGATGCCGGAGGTGACATCGTGCAGGCTCTGGCCGGGCTTCATGATGCTGAGGTCGTATTCCGGCTGGATCCCAAACAGTGCCAACACCTGATCCAGCATCTCGCGGTGCTGGGCGGTCACACAGACCGCGGATTCGAACCGTTCATCCGTCTCCAGAGCCTTGACCAGAGGGGCCATCTTGATGGCTTCCGGGCGGGTCCCAAACACACACAATGTTTTCATCGGCGCTCCTTTGCATACGCTACCGCCCCACCGCCCTGCACCAGTGTCTATGGCGAACCTTTAAGTCGCTGAACGGATGTAGCCCGCATGAGTGCGGAGGACTGAATACCGCAAAGCGAACCGCTTAAGCGTGGGGATTTTAGTCTTTGACAGGGTTCCAATTCTACGGTATCCGGGCTCAGCTGTGAACGACGGGCCCTGTCAGCTGCTGCAAAATGCCCCGGCTCACGCCTCCCAATTCGAAGCCTCTAGAGGGCTAACTGCAGAATTCTAGCTTCTGACGGAGTGCGCGCCACTCCCGCTACTATTCCGGGGGGTTCTACGGGGGTGCGAATTGTAGCTTTTAGCGGTCTGGTGAAAAGAGGGTCTGGAACTCCGGGGCCGGACGACCCTATAAATTACAGGTTATTGATTTTAGGAGAACGTCACGATAATGCAGGGGTTATCGCTCAAATTGCTTATGGGGGCTCGTTGGCAAAGCTCACTTCTGCAGGTTGCTATCGGTTTGACGGCTCCGGAAGGCCGGAGCATACTGACCATAATGATCGATATGCTTGAGAGGCACCGATGATTACGGAAACCAGTGCGGTCAAATTCCGTCAGAATCTGGGGGATATGCTCAACCAGGTTCAGTACCGACACGACAGCATTCTCATCAACAAGGACGGCAAGCCCGTGGCAGCACTTGTTGATGCCCGTCTGTTTGAGCGCATCAGGCGTATGCAGAGCCGGTTTGATTCACTGGCAGAGCGCCTGGAGCAGGGATTTGCCAATACGCCCGAGCAGGATGGGATGGCCGAAATTGAGGCGGCTGTTCAGGCGGAACGCCACAATCCAAGCCAGTAATTGGAAGGAAGCTGTCACGGATGACCGCACTCAAGGTAGTACTGGACACCAACGTCTTTCTCTCCGGCCTGGCCTATCCCTCCAGTCCACCCGGCAAAATCATGATGGCCTGGCGCTCAGGCGCGCTTGAAGTCTGCACTTCCCATTACATCCTCAACGAACTGAGGCGGGTGCTTCCCAGACTGAGCCACCGCCATGGGCTATCAGAACAGGAAATGGATGACCTGGTGGACATTCTCAGTTTCCAGCTTGAACTTATCGAGCCAGCAGACACCCATAACTCAGCTCTTCGCGACGTCGATGACCAGCCCGTACTTGGTACCCTGATATCCGGCATTGAATCTCATGAGGTTCAATGTCTGGTTACTGGCGACAAAGACCTTCTCGTCCTGGAGGATAATTACCCTGTCATGACGCCTGCCGGTTTCTGGCAAAAGCATGGACCAGCATGAAAAGCACGCGACAGAGGGACCTCACGCCATGGCACTCAACCTCAAACACCACGGCGCCATAACCGGCGTCACCGGCTCCTGCCACGAGCTCACCATCGGCAACCAGGGCATCCTGGTCGACTGCGGTCTCTTCCAGGGCTCGGACAGCCAGGGGCGGGCCTCGGCCAGTGAGCTGGCCATTGAGTTCCCCATTGATCACATCCGGGTGCTGGTGGTCACCCATGTGCACATTGACCATGTGGGCCGCATTCCCTACCTGCTGGCGGCCGGGTTCGAGGGGCCCATCCTGTGTTCCGAGCCCTCCGCCCGCCTGCTGCCGGCCATGCTCGAGGACGCGCTGAAGATCGGTTACACCCGGGACTATGAGCTGATCGAGCGGGTTCTGGGGCTGATCCGCAGGCGTACCCGGGCCATTCCCTACAACCAGTGGCATCCGGTGTTTGAGGACGGGGGTGCGGCGCTGTCCATTCGCCTGCAGCGGGCCGGCCATATCCTGGGTTCCGCCTATGTGGAGTGCGATGCCCGCTCTGGTGATAGCCGGGAACGCATCGTGTTCAGTGGCGACCTGGGCGCGCCGGGGACGCCCCTGATTCCATCACCCGAGCCCCCGGAAGCCTGTGACCGGCTGATTCTGGAAAGCACCTACGGCGACCGGGACCACGAACACCGGGAGGACCGTCGCGACCAGCTCCGCAGGATCATCGAGCAGTCACTGGCCGATGGCGGCACCGTGCTGATCCCCGCCTTCAGCCTTGGCCGCACCCAGGAGCTGCTCTACGAGCTGGAGACCCTCTTCCACGACCACGATGGCGAGCCCTGGCGGGACCTGGAGATTGTGGTGGACTCGCCGCTGGCGGCCAACTTCACGAAACTGTACCGCGAGCTCAGGCCCTTCTGGGATGAGGAGGCGCTGGCGCGGGTGCACGCGGGGCGCCACCCGCTGTCCTTTGAGCAGCTCACGGTGATTGATGAGCATGAGGATCACCTCAAAGCGGTGGAGTACCTGAATGACACGGGGCGCCCCTGCGTAGTGCTGGCCGGCTCGGGGATGTGCGACGGCGGGCGCATCGTCAACTACCTCAAGGCCATGCTGGGCCAGCCCCGCAATGACGTGGTCTTTGTGGGCTACTTGGCCGAGGGCACACCGGGGCGGGACATCCTGCGCTACGGGCCGGAGGGCGGCTGGGTGGAGCTGGATGATGAGCGCTACACCATAAAGGCGGGCATCCACCAGCTCAGCGGCTTTTCCGCCCACGCGGGCCGTTCGGACCTGCTGCGGTTCGTGGATGGCATCCGCCCTGCCCCGGAGGAGATCCGGCTGGTTCACGGCGATTCCGGGGCCAAGAACGCATTGGCGGAAGCCCTGAAGGAGCGCGGGCACCAGGTGGTGATTCCCTGAGCCCGTTGGAGCTTGCCTCGCAAGCGATCCTGAGCTATCGCGAGCGGGGCTCGCTCCTACGGATGGGTGCATCACTCTTCGAGCAGATCGTCCATATCGACACCCAGCGCACCCGCCAGCGCCTTGATTACCCGGGGCGAGCCACTCTTGGAGCGGGCCTCCAGCTGGGAGATGTAGGATTTCCCGACACCGGCTCGCTCCCCCAGGGCTTCCTGCGTCAGCCCCCGGTATTCCCGCCATACCTTGATCGGATGTTCTTCACCACTGAGCAGACGCTCCACAACATCCTCGGGGACCGTTTCTTCCCCCGCTTCAATCGCCCGCACTGCGGCCTCAGCATCCGCGAGATCCTGAGCCTCTTCCGCTTGCTCGACCAGACGCTGATACTCCTTATACGGAATAACCGCGTATTCGGGCACGCCGTTCTTCTCGATAACCTGAACACTCATTTGTAGACGTCTCCCCTTGGCCCGACCTTCAATACCAGGATCACCAGCTCCCCGTCATCAATGCGGCAGATGGCCCGGTAGCTGCCATGCCTAAGCCGCCACAAGTCGCCTCCCTTCATCGGCTTCCATTGGTTCCCTCTCGCTCGATAGGGGTCCCTGGCAATCTCGCTCAATGCTTTCCGCACCTTCTGCCCCTGTGGCGCGGGCATTCGCCGCAAAGCCTTGAGCGCCGCCTTCCGATAGCTGACTTTGTACATGACACAAGTTTACTTATAGGTTTACCTTTAGACAACAACCACTTTAAGCCAGTGTTCTCCCTGAGGACATCGCGCCATGGCCGTTCAAGCCGTCACACCTCTCTTGAAACGCACTCTGGAAAGGTCGTTTAAAAGTTATTAAACTGGTCTCCTGAGAAAGGAGCAATAGCGATGGCGGAACTTCTCCCGATTCTTGCAGACCAGACCACGAGCATCACGGAGCTCAAGAAGAACCCAATGGAGGTTGTTGAGCGCTCCGACGGCGCACCGGTTGCGGTTCTTAACCGAAATCGCCCGGCGTTCTACTGCCTGCCTGCGGCCACCTATGCTGCAATGCTGGAGCACATGGAAGATCTGGAACTGGCGCTGTTGGCCAGAGAACGTGAGTCTCAGGAAGAGATCAGGGTAGGCCTGGATGACCTATGAATTGCGCTTCCGCAAAGCGGCGTGGAAAGAATGGCAGAAACTGGGTGCACCCGTTCGCGAACAACTGAAGAAGAAGCTCGCCCAGCGCCTGGAGAATCCGCGCGTGGAGGCGGATCGCCTGAGGCAACTCACCGACTGCTATAAGATCAAGCTCCGCAGCTCAGGTTACCGGCTCGTCTATGAAGTCCGGGACCGTGAACTGGTTGTTTCCGTTGTTGCCATTGCGCAACGGGACCGAAACCATGTTTACCGCATGACCCGCGCCCGGATTGAGTGAAAAGCACTCCTGCGCAAACCGCATTCCCGACTCGCGATATTCAGCAAATCTCCTCAAGTGACTCGATCAACCCTGGAAGATCATTGCAGACTATGCTCCAGACAATGTCGTTATCAATTCCCAGATAGGCGTGAATAAGCCGATTGCGAGTCGCAATCATCTTCCGCCAGGGGATTTCCGGATGATCTTCCTGAACCCAGTCCGGGATCTTGGTGGCAGCTTCGCCGATCAGTTCCAGATTCCGCAGAGTCGCATCGTAAGTCAAAGTATCCTGTACAAACTTTTCCTGGTTCAGTCCCTCTGTGTAACTCACCGCTTTCTGCGCAAACTCGAGCATGTCACTCAGATAAAAGCGCCATTCACGGTGTTGGGTTTTATCAGCGCACATGGAGCGCATCCTTTTCCACAAAGGGCTTGAGTTCAGCTCTAAGCGCCTTGTCAGTCACCAGGTCAATACGCTTGTCGAGCAGATCTTCCAGGTAGAACTGAAGCCCAAAGTAATCGTTGGAAGTGGCGGGGCCCTTGAACTGCACCAGAACATCCACGTCACTATCCTCGCGCGCCTGCCCACGAGCAGTTGAACCGAAAATGGCCAGATCCGCGACATTGAACTGTTTTTCAAGCTCAGGGAGCTGCTCTCTAATCAGCGCGATCAGGCTATCCCGGCTGTTTGTAGGTCCACGATTACTCATACCCAAAGCCTACCATCAAGTAGCAGAAGCGGCCACGCTCGTTGGCTGGGCAACACCAGCCTGACCGAATCCGAGATCGAGAAGAACCTGTGATGTCCTACGGCTGTTATTCTGGCATGCGTGGATCACTAGCGCTCTTGATCCGCTTGCCCAGTAGATTGATGGCCCTGAAAAGGGGTGAATACTTCAACGGCGTCTCAAGCACCTCCGTCCGCCCGCCACGCTCAACAATGATTCGGTTTTGGCTGAAGGGACCGAACCCTTCCTCCGCACGGATGGCGTCGATATCTTCCAGGTTGAAAGCGTATTCACGATCCAGATAGAGCCGGAGCTGCTGGTCATCGCATTCATACAGAAGCTTCTCCTGGCTCCCCAGCCGCCCCAGATAAGCAGAGACGAGATGGTGAACGCGTGTGGATATGTTACTGGCTACTCGAAGATGCGACGGATGGTTTCGCTGATGTTGGCGCCGTCGCTCATGTGCAGAGCCTCATCACCACCGTTGCGCCACACCAGATCGGAAACGTCCTCATTGGGCTGGTAGCCTGTTGGGGCAGCATGCAGGAGTTGGACAACGCGCCCGCAGTCGAAGCTCCGGCTGGCCAGCATCAGCTGCTCCAGCAGCTCTTCCAGTGACTCCCACTCCATATCGCTCTCCCGGGCCTTCATGATCCGCGAGTGGCGGGTTCCCTGCGGGTCATCACCGATCAGCAGCTCCTCATAGAGCTTCTCGCCAGCACGCAGGCCAGTGTAAACCACTTCAATATCGCCGTGCTGGTTGTGTTCACTCTTCTCCGTAAGCCCCATCAGGTGGATCATGCGCCGGGCAAGGTCCGCAATGCGCACGGGTTCGCCCATGTCCAGCACGAACACTTCCCCGCCCTCGCCCATGGTGCCGGCCTGCAGGACCAGCTGGCTGGCCTCAGGGATCGTCATGAAATAACGGATGATGTCCGGGTGGGTCACGGTCACGGGCCCGCCATTGCGGATCTGTTCCCGGAACAGCGGCACCACGGAACCGGAGGAGCCCAGCACGTTGCCGAAGCGCACCATGGAGAAAACGGTGTGTTTCTGGCGCCGGGCCAGCCCCTGCAGGACGAGTTCGGCCAGGCGTTTGCTGGCGCCCATCACATTGGTGGGGCGCACGGCCTTGTCCGTGGAGATCAGCACGAACTTCTCCACACCCGCGGCAATGGCGGATTCGGCGGTGTACCAGGTGCCGAAGACGTTGTTCTGGACCCCCTCGATCACGTTTTGCTCGACCAGCGGCACATGCTTGTAGGCAGCCGCATGGTAGACGATATTCACCCCGAAGCCGCGCATCACGCTCTCACACCGGCGCCGGTGGGTCACGCTGCCCAGCAGGGGGTGGATGGGGATATCGAGTTCCTCGTTCGCACAGATGGTGTGCAGTTCCCGCTCGATGCTGTAGAGCGCGAATTCCGACTGCTCAAACAGCACCAGCGCTCCGGGCTCCTGCCGGATGATCTGGCGGCACAGCTCGGAACCAATGGAGCCGCCGGCACCTGTTACCATGACAGTGCGACCGCTCAGCGATTCCGCTACCTCCTCATTGCGATAGCGCACCGGGTCGCGGCCGAGCAGATCATCAATGTCCAGATCGCGCACATCACTGATGCGGGCCTGGCCGGTCACCAGTTCCGTCACGGAGGGTACGGTCTGCACCGGCACCGGCAATCCTTCCAGGTCGCTCAGAAGCTGGCGCCGATCCACATCCGCGCGTTCGTCAATCGCCAGCAGGATCCGTTCCGCCTGATGCTTGTGCACGGCCTTGCGGACATGCTCAAGATCATAGACCGGCAATCCATTAACGGTGGTTTTGTGGTTATCCGGCTTCAGGCTGATGAAGGCCACGGGGCGGTATTCAATCCCCTGATTGAGAGCAGAGGCCAGCTGAAGGCCGGTTTCGCCATCACCGACGATCAGAACGGGCACCTTGCCCAGATGGCGGGGGCGATTGAGCAGAGTCCTCACGCCAAAACGGGTGCCCGTTACGAACAGAAACGCAAACGCCCCGTAAAGGAACGGGACCGAGCGGGGTAAATCCACACGCAACAGAAAGGCAGTGGCGATGACAAGAAGCGCGGAACCGGTAACGCCGCCAAGCACGGTTATCAGCGCCCGCTCGCTGAGGTAGCGGATCACCGCCCGATACAGGCCCAATCGTGCAAAAAGAAAAATGGTTCCCGCCGCGGTAATGGCAAAAAGCGCCCAGTACCCGACCTCATCAAAGCGGAAGAAGGTCTCATACCGCAGGGAGAAAGCGGCCCACAGGGAGAAGAGAACAAAGACCGCGTCCGAAAGTACGGAGACCGCGCGCTTGTGGGACCGCTGGAGTGCCACGAAACGCGTGAACACATGACGGACGATGGACTTGATCCTTAGGGTCATGAAGCCTGCCGGCCCCCTGTTCTTGGATTGCTGAGGGTGATTTACAGGTCAGTATAGCAACAGACGGATGATTCTCTGATACCCGCGCTCACTGATTCCGCGATTGGGGGAAGTCAGTTATCCTAGCGACCATGCAGCAATCAACAAAGATGGAACGCTCTATGGGAACTGTAAGACGGACGATTCACGCGATGAACCACCGGCTCCGGATGCCGAGGCTACGCGCCCGGGGCCTGATCATGACGCCGCTGGTGGTGGGGCTGGCCATTGCGGTGGCCCTGTTTGTGGTCTCGTTCTGGCCCAACAGTAACCCCGAAGCGCCGAAGCAGGATGCCATTGAGGAGGCGTTCACGGCCGATTCCGACCAGGACGAGCCGCCGGTGGGCTATTACACCACCGAGTCGCTGATCCGTTCCCTGGACGTTATCGTCAACAAGCGCGGCGGCTTCCTTTCCAACGATGTGCTGCCGCCCTTTGTGCTGATGGACAACATCGCGGCCTGGGAGACGGGCGCGATCCGCCAGGCGCGGGATCTGTCACTGGCGCTGCGCAATGACGTCTCGCGCTCCCAGTCCCAGTCGAACGAGAACCCGAACCTGGTCCAGGCCCAGATCCTGCTGAACAACGACAGCGAGCGCTGGATCTTCCCGTCGGCCGAGGGCAAGTACAACGACGCCATTGAGGAACTCAGGGCGTACCGGGATGACCTGGCGGATCCGGACACCGCCCGAGGGGATTTCTACGCCCGTGCGGATAACCTGGCCACGATTCTGGACCTGATGAACAAGCGGCTGGGCAGCATGTCCCAGAACCTGGCGGCGAGCGTGGCGGAGAAGCGCCGGGCCACGATGCTGGCGAACGACCCCAGCGCGGCTGCCGCCAAGGCCCAGCCTGTGGAGCAGGTAAGCCAGACGCCATGGATGCAGGTGGATAATGTGTTCTACCAGGCCCGCGGCACAACCTGGGCGATGCTGGTCTATCTCAAGGCCATCAAGCGCGACTTCCGCAGCGTGCTTGAGGACAAGAACGCCATGGTCAGCCTTGAGCAGATCATCCGCGAACTGGAATACACCCAGCGCTCAATGACCAGCCCGATGGTGCTCAATGGTTCCCAGTTCGGGATGGTTCCGAACTATTCGCTGACGATGTCATCCTATCTCACCCGCGCCAATGCCGGGCTGATCAATATCATCAGTCTGCTGCGCGACGGCTGACCCACATTACCCCAAGGAGTCACTACCATGAGCATCCGCACCCTCCCCGAAATCGTTGCCGAAACCAAGGCCAATCTTCACTGCCTCACGCCGGAAGCCGCCCGCAGCATGCTTGAGGACGAGCC
>Ga0207718_100241_pt1 | contig 58605 bp, 46 predicted proteins | sample A23M2SouthBayCA_FD_187749 | JGI IMG/M metagenome (GOLD analysis project Ga0207718, IMG submission 187749) | Aerobic enrichment media microbial communities from Eden Landing Ponds, California, USA - A23 M2 (SPAdes) | ecosystem: Environmental > Aquatic > Marine > Unclassified | place: Emeryville...
CAGTGGAACCCCCAGACGACGGGCGCGCTCCAGCAAGCGGTCAGGACGGGCGACTACGAGCGCTATCAGGAGTTCGCCGAGATGATCAACGACCAGCAGGAGACACTCCAGACACTCCGGGGGCTGCTGGAGTTCGACACCGAGCGTCGCGAGTCGGTCCCGGTCGAGGCGGTCGAACCGATCGAGGACATCGTCGACCGGTTCGAGTCGGCCGCCATCTCGCTGGGGTCGATCTCCCCCGAGGCTCACGAGAATCTCGCGATCGCGATGAACAGGTTAGGAGCGAACTCCAACACCGGCGAGGGCGGCGAACCGCCCGAGCGCTTCCACACCGAGAAAGAGTCCAAGACCAAGCAGGTCGCCTCGGGTCGGTTCGGGGTCACCTCTGACTATCTCTCGGCTGCGGACGAACTCCAGATCAAGATGGCCCAGGGTTCCAAACCCGGCGAGGGTGGACACCTGCCCGGCAAGAAGGTCAACGAGATGATCGCCCACGTCCGCTATGCGACCCCGGGCGTGGCGCTGATCTCGCCGCCGCCGCTGCACGACATCTACTCCATCGAGGACCTCAAGCAGCTGATCCACGATCTGAAGGCGAGCAACCCCGAGGCTGACATCAACGTCAAACTCGTCGCCGAGGACGGCATCGGGACCATCGCCGCCGGCGTCGCAAAGGCCAACGCCGACGTGGTCCATATCTCCGGGGACTCCGGTGGGACTGGTGCCTCGCCCAAGACATCGATCAAGAACGCAGGCCTACCGTGGGAACTCGGACTGGCCGAAGCGAATCGCATGCTCCGGGCGACCGGCCTCCGCTCCCGGATCAAGGTCACGACCGACGGCGGGCTGAAGACCGGCCGCGACATCGCCGTCGCCGCCCTGCTGGGCGCGGAGGGGTACGTCTTCGGGACTGCGCCGCTCGTGACCGAAGGCTGTGTGATGGCCCGGCAGTGTCACGAGAACACCTGCCCGGTCGGCGTGGCGACCCAGAAAGAGAAGCTTCGCGAACGGTTCCCCGGCCAGCCCGAGCACGTCATCAACTACATGACGTTCATGGCCCAGGAGCTCCGGGAGATCATGGCCGAACTCGGATTCACCGAGCTAGACGAGATGATCGGCCGGACCGAGTTGCTCAGCCAGCGCGAGGACGTCACCCATCCCAAGGCGAAGAAACTCGACCTCTCGGTGATCACGGAGTCGCCGCCGGACGGCGACGACCGGATCAAGACGCGCGAGCAGAACCACGACGTCGACGAGCAACTCGACTGGGACCTCCTCGAAGAGGTCGGCGACGCCATCGAGACGGGCGAACCGGTCGCGCTCGACACCGAGATCAGCAACGTCGACCGCGCCGTGGGGGCGACCCTGTCGAACGCCATCTCCAGCGAGTACGGCACGGAGGGGCTGCCCGACGACACGATCCACGTCGACTTCGACGGCACGGCCGGACAGAGCTTCGGCGCGTTCCTCCAGGATGGGGCGACCTTCGAGCTCACTGGGACCGGCAATGACTACGTCGGTAAAGGGCTCTCGGGCGGGAAGCTGATCGTCCACACGCCCGAGGAGGCGTCCTACGAACCAACCGAGAACGTCCTGATCGGCAACGTCGCCCTCTACGGGGCGACCCAGGGCGAAGTGTACGTCAACGGGATGGCCGGCGAGCGCTTCGGCGTGCGCAACTCCGGGGTCACGGGCGTCGTCGAGGGCGTCGGCGACCACGGCTGTGAGTACATGACCGGCGGCGCGATCGCCGTCATCGGCGACACTGGCAAGAACTTCGCGGCAGGGATGAGCGGCGGCGTCGCCTACGTCTACGACCCCGACGACGAGTTCGAGTCCGACGCCAACACCGGGATGGTGACGCTCTCGGAGACGCTCGAAGAGAAAGACCGGCGAATGCTCCGGCGGCTACTGGAGAACCACGTCGCGTACACCGACTCTGCGCGCGCGAAGGCGCTGCTCGACGACTGGGAGCAGACCCTCTCGGCGTTCGTCCGGGTCATGCCCGACGCCTACGCCGAGATTATCGACGAACGCGAGGGAGACGACGTCCGGAACGAACGCCCGCCGGCCGCCACTCCGGACACCGGAACGGGCCCGGCCGACTTCACCGCCTCCAGCGACGACTAGCCGAACGCTACGTCCAGTTTTTCTCTCATGGACACCGGCTGATAGTGGGTGCTGTAGGTTCCTTTCGAATCGATCGCCGGAATCGTGCGACCGGACTGGCAAATCGCTACAGCAACCACTGTGAATCGAGATAGACAATCAAATCACGCTTGATAGTGATTATTGTAGATTATTTCCGGATCGCGCCCGTCCCGTCGTCGGCGCGTACCGGTAAATCACTACAATAATCACTATGAGTCGAGAAATGGGGACAATGCCCAACCACAGTCACGACGACGAATCGACGATACGGGAGATGCTCGAGATATTCGGTCTGACAGAAAAGGAGATCGACGTGTATCTCGCCGTGCTGAGGCTGGGTGAGGCGACCACGAGCACCATCGCAGAGAAGGCCAACGTTTCACAGCAGGCTGTCTACACCATCACGGAGCGGCTCGCAGACCGGGGGTTCGTTCGTGTGAACAGCCACGCTTCTCCAAAGACGATCAGTGCGATCCCTCCGGAGGAATCGATGGGGAGAGTGTCCAGCGAGATCGGGAAGATGACAGGACTACTCGACGATCTCTTCAACGAGCCTGAAACGCAAACGCCAGAACTACGATTAGTGCAGTCCCGAAAGACCGCGATCAACCGTCTGCGTGACGCGATCTCACAGGCCAGAAACGAGATCGTTCTCGCAATCCCGGAACGCATCTATCCGGATATCGAGAGCGAACTGCAGGACGCACGTGACCGGGGCGTGCTCGTCTTCTTGCTGATACAGGGCGTCAGCGACGATAAGGACCGGTTCCGAGAGACAGCAGACGCCGTCCGCTACTGGAACGAAGAGGGGGTCTTTTTGTATACAGTCGATATTCAGACAGACAACAAAACGTCATTTATCGGGGATTCAGACCTGGTATCTGGCACTCATCGGTCCGGAACCGGTGTCGTCGTCTCGCAGCGCCACCTCTGTAACGCGATCCACGGAATATTCTTCTCGACGTACTGGGCGTCGGGTGTCGAGTTGTTCGTGACTGAACCGTACGCGCTACCGAGACGCTTCGAGTGGTTCCGAGCGGCCGTGTTCCACGCGTTTCTGCACGATCGGAGCGGGACCGAACTGCGTGCCGACATCGAGGTGCAGAACGGAGAGACTGTCTCGGGAGCAGTGACTGAAATCCGCCAGGCGTTCGTCGAACCGGTGACGAGCGAGTTCTACCTCGAAACCGCACTGTTTCTCGAAACCGCCGAAGGGCGCGTCAGCGTTGGCGGCCCCGACTCGTTCATCGAGGATTACGAAGCCGCAGTCGTCACGCTCCGATCCGCGGATCAGTAATAGTGATTCCTGTAGCGATTTACCGCTACGACCGCACGCCTTCGTGCGGTCGGTACGGAACAGACCGACAGTAATCACTATAAGCCATACGAGTGGCTACCTGTTCGTCGAGATCGTCGCGACGCCGTTGTGCCGAATCAGTTCGAAACGACATCGCCACCAGTAGCAGAGCAATCTGTCTCGTTTCCAGGCCCGACACTCTGGCGTTGAAATTCAATAAAGTATTTTCACAAGGTTTTTGCACCAGGTCGTTCAGTATCATTACTGTGCGATTGGACATCCCGGGGCGACTCGACGCACGTGATGCGTGGCGTGTGAATGGCGGTGAGCACGACGCGATGGCGTCTCGCGGACAGAGACAGTTGTCCTCAGAGATCCAATCGGAGTTTTTCAAGACATGAAACGAAGAGAATACCTCACAGGACTCGCAGGAGTTGGCGCACTGTCAGCAGCGACAGGGCAGGTCGGTGCTGACACGGATGCCCGCCGGCTCGGTCTGTCGAGCGCGGTTGGCGACGATACCCACCATCCGGGTCCACCGCGGTTCGGCCACGTCGGCGAGACGTTCTACGACCGGCTGATCACCGACGTCACGATGGATCACGCCGGCGGCCTCGATCGGGACAGCTTCGCCCCCCAGATCACCGGGAAACCACAGCAGGACCCCGACAACTACAGCGCCGACGATTTCTCGTGGTCGATCGTCGACGCCCCCGAAAGCAGTTCGGCGACACTCGAGTATCGGCCGCCGGACGAGACTGCCGACGCCGAACAGTACGACCCCGGACAGGACAACGTCGCGGAGTTCGCCCCCGACGTTCCTGGTCGATACGTCTTCGAACTGGACGCCCCTGACGGCACCCACCAGCAGATTCTCCACATCTTCCCCGAGGACCAGGGAGACGCTGGACCGCCCCGGATCTCGCTGGACGGAACCTACGACAGCGACGCCGGTGCGTTCGTCGTCGAGTCCAGCGCACACCTCGCCCCCAACAGTTCGCCAGCGACCAACGAGGTCGCTGTCGAGTGGATCGTGGACAATCGCGACGCGCTGGCAACCGACGATATCACGATCAGTGACGATTCCCTGACCGCGACGATTCCCGAAAACGCACTCGACGGGGAGACGGCACGACTGCACGCCTGTCCCTACGACGGCGCGAAAGCAGGGTACAGCGACACGGTCGTCCTCGACCCCGAGAGCAAGACGGTCGAAAACCCGACCCATCCCCCCGAGTGGATCGAGGACGCGATCATGTACGAGATCTTCCCGCGGTCGTTCGGCGGCCCGCCCGAAGAGGGCGAATGGCCCTTCGAGAACTCCAACGCCAACTTCGCCACGATGGAACAACGGCTGGACTACCTCGAATCGCTGAACACCGACGTCATCTGGTTCACGCCGATCGTTCCTTCCGAGAGCGCGAACTACAAGCCACAGGCCTACCTCGACGGGGACGAACGCACTCGGTTCAAGTTCGTGGGCGGTGGTCCTCACGGTTACGACACACTTGCGTACACCCAGGTCGCCGAGGATCTCACCGCCGACTACTCGATCCAGGACTACTACGACGCTCCCTGGCCCTGGGAAGACGGCTACGACCCCGCGAACAACGCCCGCGAAGCGGCTCGTGAGAGTGCGATGGCGGAGTTCGAGAACTTCGTGGAGGCTGCCCACGAGCGAGACATCAAGATCTGTTTCGACCTTGTCATCAATCACTGTGGGCGGCACAACGCGATGTTCCAGGACACGATTGCGGCCAAGACGGACACCCTGCCTGAAGGAGGCGTCTACCACAACATCGAGTCCTACAATACAGACTCGAAGTACTTCGACTGGTTCGAGCGCAGGACGGGACAGAACACGACCGGTGACGGCGCAGTCGCCGATCCCGCGCCGGCCCCGACCGGCTTCGCGGGCCTGCGCGTGATGCCCGAGTGGAACTACCATAACATCGCCACGCGCGAGCATATTCTCGCGATTGCCGACGAGCTATCCAGCAAGACGAGCATCGACGCCTTCCGCTGTGACGTCGCCTACGGCGTCCCCCACGGCTTCTGGAAGGAAGTCCGAGAGGTCGTCCGGCAAAACGACAGCGAGTTCATGATGCTCGACGAGACGCTCCCGAACGACCCGGACTTCGCCGAAAACGAGTTCGGACTCCACTACGACACCCACGATTTCACCCGGAACGCCGGCCACGGCGTCGCCGGCGGGAGCGACCCGATGAACCTCTACGACGCAATCGCCAAGCGCGACAACGAGGCCTGGCCCGAGCACTCGCTACTGCTGAACGCCACCGAGAATCACGACGAGCCCCGACTCTACAAACTGGCCCGAGATGGCTCTCGTGAGGACCCGGCGAAAGCCCAGCGCGCAGTGTGGGCCGCCGGCGTCACCCTGCCCGGCGTGCCGATGATCTACTACGGCCAGGAGCGGCTCATTACCGAGTACGGCCACCAGCGCAACGACTTCGACGGCTCCGGCGAGGACGACCGCACCGGCGACGCTGGCCCCGATATGTACCAGCGTGCGTTCATGAACTGGGAAGACAACGGCGATACCGTCCCGGAGGATCACCTCCAGTTCTATCAAGACGTCACGCAGTTCTACAGGGACAACGAGATATTCCACCCCCACGCGGACGTCGAGAAGACGTGGTTCCAGTCCGAGGACAGCGTGCTGGTGTTCGGTCGATCGATGGAGACCGACGAAGGAACCGAGCAGGTCGTCGTCATGCTCCACTTCGATCCGGGCACGGCGACGGTCGACCTGCTGCCCGGCGCGGAAACGACCGACTGGTTCACCGGCAGCGACATCGGTGTCGAAAGCGATGGCCCGGCAGTCACTGTCGAGTTCGAGACGCTGGCCGTCGTCGAGACAGACACGCTGTTCAGCGTCGGTGAGTTGATCGCCGAGTTCGACGAATCGAGCGGAGACGACAACGGCCCCGGCAGCTACACCTACCCGACCGGTGACGACTACCCCGACGGCGCATTCGACATCTCGGCCGCGACGGTTCATACGACGGCCGAGGACGTCCAGTTCCGGTTCGCCTTCGACAGCGAACTGACGAACTCGGCAGGGTACGACGGCGGGATCACCGCCCAGCACCTCCAGATCTACCTGCAGAACCCCGAAGCCGACAGCGGCACGACCGAGGGACGAGCGGGGACGAACGTCACCTTCACAGACCCCTACCAGTATCGTGTTGTCGCCGATGGACAGAACGGTGCTCGCCTCGAAAGCCACGAGGGCGAGCACCTCGCAGACTGCTCGCTCGTGGTCAACGAGCCCGCAGACGAGATCGTCGTCGAAGTCCCCCGGGCGGAACTCGACACCGACATCCAGACCCACTACGTCACGCCGCTGGTCTTTGGCTACGACCCGGACGCAGCGGGGGGCGTCGTGCCGGTCGAATCCGAGAGCGGCGAGGCAGCCTTCGGCGGGGCCGAAACGCCCGAGATGGCCCCCCGTGTGATCGATATGGTCGTCCCGGATTCGACGACCCAGTCCGCAGCACTGAGTTACACGAGTGACGCGCTGGCGACGCTCCCGTATCTCTCGCTCACGAGCGGATACGAGCAGATCGGTGAAGCCGTCGATCCGGAAGGTGACGACAACGGGCCGGGCAACTACCAGTATCCCACCGGACCAGCGGACGTACACTACGAGGGGATGTGGGACGTCACGAGTGTCCGGGTCTACGAGAGTCTCGAACGCGTGCGCTTCGAGTACGTCATGGCCACGGAGATGCAGAACGTCTGGGACCTCAACGGCATCTCCCAGCAGTTCGTTCAGGTGTACATCCGTGACCCCGAGGCCGGCGACGGCGTCCCGACCTCGACGGACGGACGCGAGGGAGTCAACACCCGGTTCGCCGAGCCCTATCACTACCGCATCGTCGTCCCGGGCTACGGGCCGATCCAGGTCGAGAACGCCAACGGCAGCGCGATCACCACGGACGTCAACGTCGCCGTCGACGGCGACACGATCAGCTTCGACGTGCCCAAAGACGCTATCGGCGGTTCGCCGACGGACAAACAGCTCGCAGCACTGCTGATCCCGTATGACGGATACGGAACCGGCCTCGTCAGGCAGAACTTCGGCGAGCAACCCGGCAGCTACCAGATCGGGACCGACGGCGAGCCCGTCGAGACGGCTCCGCGAGTCATGGACATGATCCCGCCCAGCGACACCAGTCAGTCGGAGGCGCTGGCCTACACGGCCGAGGAGACAGCCGAGATCCCGCTCGCTGAATTCCAGAACGCCTACATCCAGACTGAAGAGCAAGCCCCCATCACCGATCCCGAGGGAGACGACAACGGGCCCGGGACTTACACCTACCCGACAAGCGACGAGGTTCCCGATGGTTGTTTCGACGTAACGCAGGTCGACATTACCGCCTCGACAACCACCTGGGACGTCACAGTTCATCTCAACGGCCCCGTCACGAACCCGTGGGGCGGCGGGGCAGGGTTCAGCGTGCAGGCCCTCCAGTTGTACCTGCAAGATCCCAGCGCGCCCGCCGACGCGCCCCGCTCGTCCAGTGGGCGTACCGGGATGACGTCGGAGTTTCAGGAAGGCTATCATTACCGCGTGGTCGTTCACGGCGAGAACGGCCCGAAAGTCGTCGAGAACGCCACCGGCGAGGAACTGGCGACAGTCGAGGCGTCCGCCAGTCAGGAGAACAACACGATCAGCTTCAGCGTGCCGAAAGCGCCGTTCCAGACCGACGACATCACACAGATGAAGATGGCCTTCCTCGTGATGGCCAAAGACAGCTACGGAGACGGCGACCTCCGCCAGAGCTTCGGCGTCGAACCAGCCCAGTACGGCTTCGGTGGTGTGGATCCCGATGCACTACAGACCGCCCCGCGCGTGATCGACCTCGTCGGCCCCGAAACGGTCGTCGACCAGGAACAGGCGCTGCGTTACGGCCCTGACTCGCCGGCGACGATCCCGCTGTATCCGGTCGCAAACCTCATCTCCGGGGAACCGCCCGAAGGGTCGCTTCAGGCGATCGCCACGCCCGGACCGACGGTATTCGCCGGGCAGTCGGGGCAGCTCAACGCCTCGAACTCTTCGGATCCCGACGGACAGTCGCTGTCGTTCCAGTGGACCCAGACTGGCGGGCCGGACGCGTCCCTAGAGAGCACTGACACGTCCCAGCCGACGTTCACCGCACCCGAAAGCGTCGATGGAGAGACGACACTCGAGTTCGAGCTGACAGTGACCGATCCCGACGGCAACACCGCAACGGCGACGACGACCGCGACGGTTCGCCCGCAATCGGAAAACGACGCACCCATCGCCGAGACCACGGAGAGCAGCAAGACGGTCGACCCCGGCGAGATTGTCCTGCTGGATGGGGCACCGTCGGAAGACCCCAACGGCGGCACGCTCTCTTTCCAGTGGGAGCAGACCGGTGGCAGTCCATCAGTCGAACTGTCCAACGCCGACACCTCCGGGGCCGGGTTCACCGCCCCCGAAGTCGACAGCGAGACGACGCTGACGTTCGAACTCACAGTCGGGGACGGACAGGGGAAAACGTCGACGGCGACGGTCGAGGTCACGGTCCAGCCAGCCGACACGGAGACGTCTTCCGGAAGTAGTGACGATACCGGCTCCGGGTTCGGTCCCGGCTTCGGCGTCGTCTCCGGCGCACTCGGCACCGCTGGTGGTGCCGCCTACGCCGCCAGACGACTCCTCGGTGAAGACAAACCTGCACAGCCCGACGACGTTGACGTCGACGATATCGAAGAACCAGCTGACGACCAGTAGTGTCGACGGCCGGCTGAAGTGCCGGCCGTCCCGCTGTCGACGGCCGGCTCGCGAGCACGTTCATGTGCGAGCAATCCACATAGACGACTTCCGATCCACCTCCGCCATCATATTTCCTTCGAAGAAAATAAATTCGAAGTCCGAATTCAGGCAGTTAGAACCTCCGTGCAGGAAAATTCCTACATTATAGTCCGGGAAATATCGACAACAAATACCATAATGCTTTTGCACAGGTGGCAAAACTGTTCTGACGTGCGATTGGACACACTCGGTGGCGGCGCTTCGCGGGCGATTCGCGGTGAGCGATCTGTAGGCGAGCACGGCGGGGCGAACGCATGCGAACGCGGGCGAGCGCCCCCGAGTCGGCCAATCGTTATGAGTAATCCATGAAACGAAGAGAGTATCTCACAGGACTTGCAGGGCTTGGAGCGGTATCCGGTGCGGCAGGACAGGTCGGGGCTGATACTGGCCTCCGTCGGTTGAACCTTTCCAGCGCGGTCGGAGACGACACCCACCATCCAGGTGCGCCACGGTTCGCGCCACTTGGAGTGACGTTCTACGACCGGCTGCTCAGTGACTTCAGCAGCGATCACGCGGGCGGGAAAGACCGAGACAGCTTCGCACCGCAGATCGTCGGCGACCCACAACAGGAAGCGGACAATTACAGTCCCGACGACTTCTCGTGGTCGCTCGTCGAATCACCGGACGGCAGCACTGCCACGATCGAGTACCGGCCGCCGGACGGCGATATGGAGCAGTGGACACCGGATCCAGCACCCAACAACGTCGCCGAGTTCAACCCGGACGTTCCCGGACGGTACGTCCTCGAACTCGACGCACCGGACGGGACACACCACCAGGAACTACACATCTTCCCCGAAGACGGAAGCGCCGGTGGTCCGCCGCGAATCTCCATCGAAGGCGAATACGACAGCGACGCCGAGGAGTTCGTCCTTGACTCGAACCCGAAACTCGCGCCGAACAGCCAGATGAGCGAGGCCGACCTGATGGTCGCCTGGCTCGCAGACACCCGAGACGCACTGACGACCGAGGACATTCAGGTCGGCGAAGGGATGGATTCGTGGACCGCACGGATCCCCAAGAGCGCGCTCGGCGGGGAGAGCTGTCGCGTCCACGCCGCCCCGAACGATTCGAACGCCTCCGGAGTCACTGACACGGTCGTTCTCAATCCTGACGAGGACGCCGTCGAGTATCCGAACCGACCGCCGGAGTGGGCCAAAGACGGGATCATGTACCAGATCTTCCCGCGGTCGTTCATGGGCCCGCCAGAAGAGGGAGAGTGGCCGCTGGAGAACTCCAACGCCAACTTCGCCAACTTCGAGGAGAAACTCGATTACCTCGAAGAGTTGAACACCGACGTCATCTGGTTCACGCCGACGGTCCCTGGCGAGAGTTCGAACTGGAAACCGCAAAACGCCGACGAATGGATCGGGCCGAGCAACGAAAACGCCTACAAGTACGTCGGCGGTGGCCCACACGCATACGACGCGATATCGTACTTCCAGAAGGCCGAGGACCTCACTTCCGAATACAGTTTCTCGGACTACGCGGACGAACCGTGGCCCTGGGAAGACGGCTACGACCCGGAGACCAACGTCCGCGAACAGGCCCGTCAGAGTGCGATGGAGGAGTTCCAGAGCTTCCTCGATGCCGCCCACGAGCGCGACATCAAAGTCTGTCTGGACTTCGTGATCAACCACGGCGCTCGCCACCACCCGCTGCTGCAGGATACGATCGGTGAGGTTGGGAACTCGCTCATCGAGGGCTACGACGAGTATCCGCGAGTCACCTCCTACAACGAGGACTCGAAGTACTTCGACTGGTTCAACCGCTCGAAGAGTGCCCGGATGCACAACGGCGAAGCAGTCGAGCCAGCGCCGGCCTACCGCGGATTCGCGAATCTCGACCTCCGGTCGATGCCACAGTGGAACTACAGCAACATGGCGCTGCGCGAGCACATCCTCGCGGCAGCCAAACACTGGGCAGAGATGGATGTCGACGCCTTCCGGTGTGACATCGCCTACGGTGTCCCACACGGCATGTGGAAAGAGATTCGGGAGGTCGTCCGGGCCGAGAACACCGAGTTCATGATGCTCGACGAGACGATCCCGAACGACCCCACGTTCGCCGAGAGCGAGTTCGACATGCACTTCGACACGTCGGACTTCATGACCAGCGCCGGTCACGGCGTCGTCAACGGCGGCGATCCGATGCAGCTGTACGACTCCGTCTACCAGCGCAAGAACGAGGGGTGGCCGGATCACGCACTGATCATCAACTCGACGGAGAACCACGACGAGTTCCGGCTGATGGACATCGCGAAAGACGGCTCTCGTGCGGACCCGGCGAAAGCCCAGCGTGCGGTCTGGGCCTCGGGCGTCCTGCTGGAAGGGGTTCCGTTCATCTACTACGGCCAGGAACGGCTCATCACCGAATACGGCCACGAACGGTACAATTACGACGGGACTGGCGAGGACTACCGAAGCGGAGACGGCGACGTCGGGCCGGGTAACCCGGCGCGTGCGTTCATGAACTGGGAAGAGAACGGCGACACCGTTCCCCAGGAGCATCTCCAGTTCTACAAGGATGTCACGCAGTTCTACACGGATCACGACATCTTCAAACCCGACGCCGAGCTTTCGGGCGCGTGGTTCCAATCTGACGACAGCGTCCTGGCGTTCGGTCGATCGATGGAGACCGATGATGGCGAGCAGAACGTCATCGTCTTGCTCCACTTCGATCCGGGCACGGCGACGGTCGACTTGCTCCCGGGTGCGAATACCCAGGACATGTTCACCGACAGCGACATCGGTGTCGATTCGGAGAGCGAGGCGACCACCGTCGAGTTCGAGACGCTGGCAGTCGTCGAGACCGACTCGCTGTTCAACCTCGGATCGCGGATCTCCCAGTTCGACGACCCGGTAGACGACGATACCGGCCCCGGGAGTTACACCTACCCGACAACCTACGGCGACGACAGCGCGGTGTTCGACATCACCGAGGCTTCGATTCACTCGACCGCCGACACTCTGCAGTTCCGCGTCGCACTCAACGACGATCTTGCCGTCGACGACGACGGCAAGATCGTCGACCAGCACCTGCAGTTCTACCTCCGCAACCCCGAAGCGGAGAGCGGTGCGACCGACGGACGAACCGGGACGAACGTCACGTTCGAGGAGTCCTACCAGTTCCGTCTCATCGCCAACAACAGCGGGGCCTGGGTCGAAGACCACGAAGGGAACGAAGTGGCGACCGGATCGATGGTCGCCAACCCCGTCGCCGACGAGATTGTCGTCGAGATGCCCAAGGGTGTGCTGAATGCTGGCATCCGCTCGCATTACATCGCGCCGCTGCTGCTCGGTTACGATGGCGACGCCGATGGCAGTGTCATGGCCGTACAGGCCGAGGCCAGCGAGACGGCCTTCGGTGGTGCCGAGACGCCCGGAATGGCACCGCGAGTCATCGACATGGTCGTCGGTCAGGGTGACGACCAATCCGAAGCCCTCTCGTCGTACGGATCCGATTCGCTGGCGACCCTTCCGTTCACGCCGCTTGCGTCCGACTACGAACTGCTCGGGAGAGCCTCCGACAGCACCGGGGACGACAACGGTCCGGGCTTCTACGAGTATCCGACCGGCGACCCCTACTACGACGGTGCGTTCGACATCGAACAGGTCAACCTCTACGAGAGTCGCTCTCGTGTCCGCTTCGAGTACGTCATGCGAACAGAGGTTCAGAACCCGTGGGGCGAGCCCAACGGAATGTCACAGCAGTTCGCGATGGTCTGCATTCGTGATCCAGAAGCCGGTGACGACGTCGTCTCGACGACGGCCGGATACAACGGGCTCGGTGCCAACTTCGCTGATCCGTACCACTACCGGGTCATCGCCAACCCGAAAGAGGCCAGAGTCGATCAGTTCCAGGTCAACGACGATGACGAAGTCGAGTCGGCCGGAGCCTCGACCGACGTCAACCTCATCATCGACGGGAAGACACTCGCGTTCGACGTGCCAAAGAGCGCGATCGGCGGCTCGCCGGAGGGCAAGCAGCTCGCAGCGCTGCTCGCGCCGGCAGACGGCTACGGAACTGGCCTGATCAGACAGAACTTCGCTTCCTCACCCGGAGAGCACGATATCGGTGTCGGCGACAACCCGACCGAGAACGCCCCGCGTGTGATGGATATGATCACGCCCGCGGGAACCAGCCAGGCACAGGCGCTTGCCTACACCGAATCCTCGCCGGCGCAAATTCCGTTCGCGTCCTGGGATAGCACGTTCAGGATTCAGGAAGGGCTCGGTAGCATCTCCGATCCGGAGGGTGACGACGTCGGGCCAGGCGAGTACACCTACCCGAACAACCTCACGAAGGGGATGTTCGACGTCACGAACGTCAGCATCGAGAGTAAGGCCCAGAACTGGGAGTTCACAGTCGATGTCGGCGTTCTGGAGAATCAGTTCGGAAACGACGCCGGGTTCAGCACGCAACTCATCCAGCTGTACCTGCAGGATCCGAACGCGCCCGACGACGCGCCCACAGGGACGGCAGGAAGTCCCGGTGTCGTCTCGAGCTTCCTGGAGGATTATCACTACCTCCTGCACGTCGAGGCCGGAAGTACCCGTCTCGAAAACGGCAACCACAGCGCTGTGATCGAAGATATCTCCGCGAGCGGGAGTACGGAGAACAACACGATCACGTTCAGTCTGCCGAAGTCGGAGTTCAACACCGACGACCTCACGCAGATGAAGGCAGCCATGCTGGTGTTCAGCCAGGACGGATTCGGGACGAACGGCATCAGGCAGGACTTCAGCGTCGAAGCGGGTGACTGGGCCTTCGGTGGCGCTATCGAAGACGCGACCGGGAACGCCCCACGCGCGCTCGAGCTGGTCGGCCCCGACAACGTCGTCAAGCAGTCCGAGTCGCTGGCCTACAGCGCGGACTCGAAGGCACTCATCCCGCTGTTCAGTGTCGAATCACTCATCTCCGGCGTCCCTACTGGCGGCTCGGGAGTGACGGCAATCGCTGCACCAGGCCCGACGCTGTTCGCCGGTACGAGCGGCCAGCTCGACGCCTCGAAATCGTCGGATCCGGAAGAGCAGACACTCAGCTTCCAGTGGGCCCAGATCGGCGGTCCGACCGTCGAACTCTCGGGTACCGACACGGCCAAGCCGACATTCACCGCACCAGAGAGTGTCGAGGAAGAGACGACCCTCGAGTTCGAAGTGACGGTGACCGACCCCGATGACAACAGCGCGACGGCGACGACAACTGCGACGGTGCGTCCGCAGTCCGAAAACGACGCACCCGTCGCCAGAGTGACCAACGGCGATCGGACGGTCGACCCCGGCGATATCGTCCTGCTGGACGGGGCACCTTCGGAGGACCCCAACGGTGGCGAACTGTCCTTCCAGTGGTCCCAGTCCGGCGGCGAGCCCAGCGTCGAGCTGTCTAACGCCGAAGAGTCGGGCGCGGCGTTCACCGCACCCGAGGTCGACAGCGAAACGACCCTGACGTTCACGCTCACCGTCAGCGACGGCCAGGGCAAGACCGCCTCCACAGACCTCAATATCACTGTCAGGGGAACTGGCGGTGGCACGGAGACCGAAGACGACGACGGTGGCGACACCGGCTCCGGGTTCGGTCCCGGCTTCGGCGTCGTCTCCGGTGCACTCGGGACTGCCGGCGGTGCGGCCTACGCCGCCAGACGACTGCTCGGTGAGGACGAACCCGCACAACCCGACGACGTCGACGTCGACGACGTCGAAGAACCGGCTGACGACTAACACAGCAGTCGCGATTTCGGTCTTTTTTCAGTAGCCAGTGAGCGACAGCACTGCCACGACGCCCTCGGTCGAAATTCTCAGGAAAGTTGCTCGGCGACGAGAGCGTCGACCTCATCGAGAAAGGCCGCTTCGCTGCCGGCGGGGATGGTCGCACCCGCTGCCACATCGTGGCCACCGCCGTCGCCTCCGACAGCACGCGCAGCCTCGCCGACGACGACAGAGAGATCAAGCCCCTTTCCGACGAGCACACCCGTCCCACGGGCGGAGACTTTCACTTCCTCGTCGTTCTTCGCCGCGAACGCGACGATGGGCTTCGACCGGGAGACGCCCTCGCTGCCGAGGGCCATCCCGGCGACGATGCCGACGATCGTCTCACGGATGCGATCACCCGAATCGAAGTACTGGACGTGCTCGCGCTGGGAGACGCCTTCCTGGCTGACCCACTCGATCCCCTCGGAGAGATTGCGGCGGTGATTCTGGAGGAGCCGACGGGCGCGTTCGAGCGGATCACCACGCTCGCCGAGACACACCGCCAACCCCACATCGGCTCTTTCATATCGCGCTGTAGCGTTTAAGAGCGTGGAGAACTCGCTGGCGTCTCGCAGCTCCGTTCCCTCGGGTTCGGCCGGAAACGTGTACGTCGTGGCCACGAGACGGTCAATCTTGCCTGCGGGGACCCCGCGTGAAACCGCACGCTTGACGAGCGCGCTCGCGACGGTCTGTTTTTCTTCGTCGGTGAGGTCGACCCAGCGCCGCCACTCCGAGCCGTCCCGTAGCTCCAGCCCCAGGTCGTCCAGAAACGTGATCGCGCCCGACTCGTCGTTAGAGATACCCGGGATACGGACATCACTGGCGTATTCGAGTAGTTTCGGCAGGGGCCGAGTTTGCTTGCCATACAGCGAGAGATCCCGCGTTTCGCTGACAACCCCCGCCTCGACACCCTCGGTGACGATCTCCTGGTTCGCGCCGACGAGCTCGCCACTCGTGGCCTGCATGTCGCCGACGGCACCGACGACGGCGCGTGCAGCGAGATCAGTGTTTTCCTCACCACCCAGTGCACGCGCGAGGACGTAACTCGCACCCGCCCCCGAGAGTTCCGAGGCCCCGTTGATGCCTTCAAGCAGCGGGTTGAGGTGCCACTCGAAGTCGGCATAGCCGTCGGTATCGCTGACGAAAGCCGCACAATCGTCGGGATCGGACGGCTGGTGGTGGTCGGCGATCACGCACTCGAAGTCGTCCGAGGCGACGTGCTGGCTGATGACGTCGAGTTGGCCACTGCCGAAGTCTGTAAAGAGGACAGTTTCGTAGTCCATCGCCGCGATCGACGCGATCTCCGCGGCGTCGAGTTGCTTCTTGAAGACGACCTCGTGAGGGAGGCCGGCACGTTCGAGTGCTGTCGAAGCGATCGCGGCGCTGGTCAGCCCGTCGGCGTCGATATGGCTGGCGAGCAGGACGCGGTCAGCCTCGCGTAATCGGTCCGCAGCAGCCTGCGCGCGCTCGTCGAGTTCCGGTACCGGTCCCATCGTCCCGTAGTTGGGTCGGGATCCGGTTTAAGCCTCCGGACCAATCCATATACTGTATTTCGCGATAGTAAATATTCGTCGAGAGTCGATCCTCCCCGATCCCGGCCGAGTAAATACTTCGTAAGCAGGTCCAGAGAGTGCCAGTCGTCACCGAGCGTAGAGAGAGTGTCGCGTGGTGTGCCCGCTTCGGGCGTGAAGCAACAGGAATCTGAGTCCAGTCATCGGGGAGTTCTTCGATGTGTCCAAATCCCGGGATGGCGATCCCGATCAGATCAGTAGGTGAGCAGTTGTACCTCGTCGACGACAGACCCGTCGGTGATCCCGCGGAGTACCCCGAGTTCGCCGCTCGACTCGAACGGCTCGAACGGATCAAGTTCGAACGACGTCTCGTAGACGCCCTCCGGGAGTGAGTGGGAGCCGATACGATCACCAGCGGGCGTCAGCACGACCAGTGAGTCGAGCGACTGGGCCATCGATCCGATCCGATCGCGGAACGCGACCTCGATGCGACCAGTCTCGGGGCCGGTGTCGTATCCATAGACGTGGGCAACGTGACCCGACCGCCAGACGCCCTGCGTCGTCAACTGGAGTCGGGGATCGCGAAATCGTGACGGTGTCTGGTGTTCGAGCGTGACTGACAATCGGTCCGCACCGACGTCGAGGACGTACTCGCCCGGCTGTCGACCAGTCACGTCGACATTGAGCCGCCAGAATCCCCACGGGCCAGGCATGATCTCCTCGATAGGGTCGTCCGAGTCGGCGAACAGCACAATTTCGGTGTTCTCGGTGGTCGTCTCCCGCATCGCGATCTGGACGGTCATCGACCGTCCCTGTCGGACGACCCCGCTGACGTGGGCGAACGTGTCCGAACTGGTGATCGGATCGGTCGGTCGGAGCCAGTGTCCGACGCGTTGCTCTTCCTGGGGTCGAAGCAGATAGCCCACGCCGCCGACACCGGCAACTGCGAGGCCACCGAGAAATGCCCGTCGTTTCGTCCGAGGCTGCATTCGACTCTCGTAGGCGGCGCGGACCGATAAGGTTCACTCCGCCAGAATGGCTTCGGCCGTCCGCCGTGCGTCCCGGAGTCGCCCCGGAATCCCGGCCCGCTCGGCGAACGTCGCACAGACGTGGACGCCGTCGGGAAACGAGACATCTTCGAGGGCGTTCCAGGAAGCGTCGTAGGCCGGCATGCCGGGCTCCCAGCGGGTGACGTGTAGCGGTTCGGCCGCGCAGTCGGTGATCGATTCGAACTCACTGGCAGCGAGTTCGCCGAGGGGCTCGTCGCTCTGGGCGACGACTTCGGGCGAGCGCGAGCCGCCGAGATACGAGGTGAAGACGCCGTCCCGGTCGAGCATACTCGCGTTCCAGGTCATCCCCAGCGTCTCGTAGCCCTCGCTGTCAAGGATCTGGCAACCATGGCCCTCCCGGCCGTACTCGGACTGGAGGTGGACGACTGCAAGGGGATTGTACGTGAGGTTGGCGAGAACGCCCGCGAGGTCGCTGTCGAGAGGATCGAGGATCTCGGCCGTCACGGGGGCAGGCGTCGTCACGACGATCTGGTCGACTGCGGTCGTCCCATCTTCGGTGACGATCTCGAATCCGTCACCATCCTCGCGGACCGCCTCGACTGGTGTCTCGAAGTGAATCGAGTCGGCGTAGCGTTCGGCGATCGCCTCGGGTAACTGCTGGAGGCCGTCTTCGAAGGAAATGATCGGCGGGACATCGACACCGTCGAGCAGCTTGCGGGCGATTGCCAGCAGGATCGAGCGGTCGATTCCGTGGCGGTCGAGTGCTTTTCCGACGGAGTGACGCACCAGCATCTCGTCGGCGTTCGCGCCATAGAGCCCGGTATAGAGCGGAGAGAACAGCGTCCGGGCGGCCTCAGCGCCGAACTTCCGGCTGAAGAGGGACTCGACGCTCTCGTCGGGGTCGGCTGGTGCGGTCAGTGGTTCGGCCAGAATACGGGCCTTGCCGCGCCAGGAGATGAGGTTGGTCGTGATCGCCTCCCGAGCCGACAACGGGGCGACCCGGAGTTTGCCGTTCCGCAGGATGTACAGTGGCTGGTCGTCGTGGCCCTCGAACCGTTGCTTGCGAAGTCCGAACTCGTCAATCCAGTCTTCGATGAGTTTCGATCCCCGAAGGCGCTGGGGGCCGAGTTCGAGAACGTGCCCGTCGACTGTCCGAGAGCGGACGACACCACCCGGTTCGGTCGTCGCTTCGAACGTCTCGACGCTCGCGCCGCGCTCGCGGAGTTCGTGTGTCGTTGCCAGTCCCGAGATACCTGCGCCGATTACACCAACGTTCATGGATGAAAGAGGCGGCCGAGTACGGCCGCAACGTTTGTCCTTGGCGCTACTCGCTCGACGTATTTCGGTGTGTCGAGACGCGATTCCCGGTTCAGGTCACTCGTGATAGGTCGGCGCGGCCCCTTCGACGACCTCGCAGGCCAGTTCCTCGAAGTCCGCAGCCTCTGGTACGACATCAACCGAGATCCCCAGCGATTCGGCCGTCTCACGGGTCGGCTCTCCGATGGTGCCGACGACAGCATCGTTCAGACCGGCGATCGCCTCGTTGCGGATACCGCGTTCCTCGGCAGCGTCAAGGAAGTGCTCGACGGTCAGCGAGGAGGTGAACAGCGCCACGCCGAGGTCGCCTGCGGCTGCGAGCTCGGCTGATTCACCAGCGCCTTCCGGGCGGACGAGTCGGTAGAGCACAGTCTCGTGGACGTACGCACCGGCCTCGAACAGCCCGTCTATCAAAACCGCGCTGCCGTGGTCGCTGCGGGCGACCTCGACCAGTTTCCCACCGACTTTGCCTTCGAGGGTATCAACTAGCCCGGTCGAGGAGTAGGTTTCTGGCACGATATCGACATCGAAGCCAGCGTCTCGAAGAGCGTTCGCGGTAGGCTCGCCGATTGCACAGACAATCGAGTCGCCGGATGTCCAGCCCGCCTCGGAGACGAGTTCGACGCCGGTCTTGCTCGTGAAGATCACGAAGTCGGCGTCCTCGCGGGGTGTGGTATCCGCGGGCTGGACTTCGAGCATCGGGTCGGCGACCGGTGTCGTCCCCAGTGAGTCCAGCAGTTCGACGGCGTCAGCGAGTCGTTCGTCGTCGGGTCGAAACACAGCAACGCGGAGTCGTGGTTCGGTATCAGTCATCGTTTTCCTCCAGGGAATCAAGTACTTGCTCGCGGATGCCCGCGACGTCGCCGATGATCGTCAGTGCAGGCGGGGTGATCCCCACCTCGTCACGGGCCTCAACGATCGTTTCGAGGGTGCCGGTGGCGACCTGCTGGTCGGGCCAGGTGGCACGTTCGACCAGCGCCACCGGCGTCCCGGGATCCATTCCGGCGTCGATCAGGGCTTTCGTGTACTGTGGGAGGCGGGTCACACCCATCAGGACGACGATTGTGCCGCCGGCCTGCGCGAGGGCGTCCCAGTCGACCGCTGACTCGTCTTTCGTGGGGTCCTCGTGGCCAGTCACGATCGTCACGCTGGAGGCGTGATCGCGGTGGGTAATCGGGATGCCGGCGACGCCCGGGCCGGCGATGGCGGAGGTCATCCCCGGGACGACCTCGAAGGGGATACCGTGCTCAGCGAGGTAGGTCATCTCCTCGCCGCCGCGGGCGAAGACCGTCGGGTCGCCCCCCTTCAGGCGGACGACAGTCTTGCCCTCGCGGGCGTGTTCGACCATCGCGAGGTTGATCGCCGACTGGGGTGTGCGCTCGCCGTGGGCGCGCTTGCCAACGTCGACGCGGGCGCGCTCGGGGATGAGTGCAATGATGTTTGGCCCCGGGAGCTTGTCGTGGAGGACGACATCGGCCTCACGGAGCAGGCGGCGGGCCTTCACCGTGAGGTATTCGGGATCGCCGGGACCGCTCCCGACGAGATAGACTTTGCCTCGGTCGCCGGCGTCGCTCATTCCTCGTCTGCCTCCTCGCCGCGGGCAGCTGTCTGGCTCTCGTCTGCCTCGCGTGTCGCTTGCTCGATCAACTCGGCCGCACCCTCTTCGCGGAGATCCGCGGCGAGTTCGCGGGCCGCCTTCGGATGGCGCTGGACTGGCAGATCCCGGGTTGCCGCGACCTCCTCGGTCTCGTCCCGACTCAGGACACGCACAGTCGTACGGACGACGCTGCCCTGAAGGGTCGCGTGGACGCCGATCGGCGCGATACAGCCACCGCCGAGGGTCGCCAGAATCGTACGCTCGACCGTCGTCGCGACTCTGGTCGGTGGGTGGTCGATGGCGTCGACGATCTCCTCGGCCGTCGCGCCGTCGAGAGCGGTGATCGCGAGTGCGCCCTGGCCCGGTGCGGGGACGAAGCGCTCTGGATCGAGTGTCACGGCGTCGACGTGATGTCGAAGCCCGATCCGGTCGAGGCCCGCCGCCGCGAGGACGATCGCGTCGTACTCCACGTCGACGTCACGTTCGAGCGCGAGCCGTTCGATCTCGGCGAGGTCGTCGAACCACTCTTCGACAGTGTGATCGTAGGGGAACTCGTACTCCTCATCGTCGACCTTTTCTTTTCGTTCCTTCTCAGCCTCACTCCGATCTTCGTGTTCGCGCTGGAGACTGGGTGAGAGTAACTTCTGGATTCGCGTGTCGACGTTGCCCCGGAGCGGTTCGATATCGAGGTCGGGCCGTTCGGCCTGCAGTTGTGCGCCGCGGCGCAGGCTCGATGTCCCGACAGTCGCGCCTTCGGGAAGTTCGTCGAGAGTCTTGCCGTCGGGCGTGACGAGGAGGTCGCCGGCAGCGGCGCGGTCAGGGACGCCAGCGACGACGAGTTCGTCGGGCATCTCGGTCGGCATATCCTTCATCGAATGGACGGCCGCGTCGACCTCGCCGTCTATGACTTTCTCGTCGAGGCTACGGACGAACGCGCCGGTCTTGCCGAGGCGGTGGATCAGTTCGTCCCGGATCTGGTCGCCCGTCGTCTCGACTTCGACGAGTTCGATCGAGCGGCGTCTGGTTTCGAGTGCCTCTTTGATCGAGGAGGCCTGCCGAAGAGCGAGATCAGAGCCGCGAGTCGCGAGTCGGAGTGTCTTGCCGCGAGAGCTCATTGCAGGGATGTCCGCGGCCAGGAGTGAAAAGCCCACCAGTTCGCGATTTTCGAAGGCGGTTCTCGACTACCAGGGTTCCTCTTTGAACCCGAGTTTGTACGCGATCACGTTCGTCCCGACGTGCAAGATCGGGGTCAACACGAGTACCACAGCCAGTACCGGGAGTGTGAACGCCTCGCCGAACCAGCCCGGGGCGACGAGCGCAGTCGGGAGGAGGGCACCGACGACGAAATCGAGCTGGTCGAGGCCCGGAAACGCCGCGCCGCGCTCGCGGCCCGTCCGGCGCTTGAGGAACGAGGCTGTGATGTCGCCCAGCATGGCCCCGCCCGCCAGCGTGATCGCGGCGAGGACGGGGAATTCGGGAATCGCCATCCCGAGCGTGTCGGCCGCGCTCGGCTGGATCGCGTTGAGAGCGAGCGCGAGAGCGACGCCGGTGAGCGTGCCACCCAAAGTGCCGCGCCAGGTCTTGCCGTCACCCAGAAGTCGGCGGCCGCCCCAGGTTCGGCCGGCGTCGATCGGCCGCCCGCCGCCGAAGAGGACCGCGGCGTTGTTCGGGACGTAAGCGGGCAACATCGCCCAGAACGCGACGACGACTGTCTCGATCGGCTCCATCTACGCTGTGGGTGACGCGGGGCTGACTTAATCGGCCGGGGTTTGGGTTCAGGGATCTGCGTCGATGATGCTCTTCGACGCTTCGGACCCCGCGACTGCACCACGAACAACTCTGGAAATCCCCCACCACGCATGGGAATCGCTACAGACGACGACTCCTCGAAAGCCCTCATCACGTCTTCTCGCGGGCCGAAGGCCCGCTCGAATGGTCCGAGAGAGCTTCGCTCTCTCGCTACTCGCGGTCGCTGAGCGACATATCCTCGCGACGCTCGGATAGGGGTCGCTCAGACGACGCACCTCGCTTCGTTCACGGGTCGCTTCGCTCCCCGTTCACATTTCCGAGACGCTCCCTTCGGTCGTGTCTCACTCTCGGCGCGACCGTGGTTCGCCCTTTCATCCGCCAGGGACCGCAACAACACCGCAACCGAATTATTGCGACCCCACACCTCCCCGGTTCCGCGCTGGTCGCGCGCTCGCGGTTGCACCGCTCGCTCATTTCGAGATCTTCGCTCCGCTCAGATCTCGCGCGGAACACGCTTCCTGACCGCCCCGCGGTGGCCGGGAGCGAGTGCGAAGCCGAGCGTGCCGGGAGACGGAGTCTCCCGTACCTCGCGGCGAGCCGCGAGAACCCGGGGAAGGGCAGGCCTGCTGTGCGGAGCGGTCCTGGCGGATGAAAGGGCGAGACTCGCGTGGCGGCTTCGCCGCCACGTTTATCGAGGTCGGCACCGCCGACCTCGCAGCTGGCGCTTGCATGGTCGCCTGAGCAGGCCCTATCTGAGCAAACGCAGTGAGCGAAGATATCCTGCTCAGCGACCGCCAGCGAGGCGAGGGCTTTCCCGAGTCGGTCCATCCCACAACGACCTGTCCTAGTGAGTATTTCTATACGGAAGCGGCCCCAAGAGCGAGTCATGATACCGCCACTCGCGCGGCGGTTCGTCGCGGGCGAGACGGAAGCGACGGCCCTCGAACACGCCCGACAGTTGAACCAGCGCAACATCGGCGCACTCTTGAATCTGCTGGGCGAACACTATCACGCCAGGCCACCGGCAGACAGAGACGCCGACATCTACTGCCAGCTCGTCGAGGACATCGGGAACACCAACCTGAACGCCTGCGTCTCGGTCAAACCCTCCCAACTGGGCCTGAACGTCGAGGCGGGCGTCTTCCGGGCCAACCTCGAACGGATCGTCGAGACAGCAGCGAGCGAAGGAGTGTTCGTCTGGATCGACATGGAGGATCACACGACGACCGACGTGACCCTGGATGCCTTCGAGACGCTTGCGCGCGAACACGAGGGGGGCGTCGGGGTCTGCGTGCAGGCCAACCTCGAACGCACCCCAACAGATCTGGAACTGCTGGCGACCGTCCCCGGGAAGGTCCGACTCGTCAAAGGTGCGTACGACCCGCCAGCAGACCTCGGATTCACCGATCGCAAGCGCGTCAACGAGGCCTACCGGGGCTGTCTGGAGACGATGTTCGCGACCTTCGGGGAGGGCGTCGCCGTCGGGAGCCACGATCCGGCGATGATCGACTACGCCGCTGACCTCCACGAGGAGTACGGCACCGACTACGAGGTCCAGATGTTGATGGGCGTGCGCGAAGACGCCCAGACCGACCTCGCCCGGGATCGGGCGGTCTGGCAGTACGTCCCCTACGGCGGAAAGTGGCTGTCGTATTTCTATCGACGCGTGCGCGAGCGCAAAGAGAACGCGCTGTTCGCGGCGCGGGCGCTCGTCTCATAGTGATTGCTGTAACGAGTTACCGGTGCGAAGGAACAAGGCTCATTACTGGCCCGCGAGAGAAGTTACGTAATGTCGGCGACATGGCAGCGTGATTTCGCGAGTGGGTTGGTCATTCTGGTCCCGATCATCATCACGCTCTACATCATCGCGTATCTCTACGGCGTCATCGCGTCGACGCCGTTTCTGGTCCTCATCGACGCGGCACTGCTCGAACAGTTTCTCCCGGGTGGGCTCGTCACGCCCGGGACGGTGACGTTCACGCGGGTGTTGCTGACCGTCCTGGTGTTCATCCTGATGGTGTTCTCGGTGGGGTATCTCATGCGGACCGCGATCGGGACGCTGGTCGAGGCCGGGATCGACGACCTGATGAATCGACTGCCCGGTCTCCGGGTCGTCTATAACGCCTCGAAGATGGCCGTCGAGACGGCTCTGGGCGGGACCGAGGAACTACAGGAGCCCGTCAAAATCGAAACCTGGGACGGGATGCGAATGACTGCGTTCAAAACCGGCCAACGTGCTGCAGACGGCCGCGAGTTACTGTTCTTGCCTACCGCACCGAACATCACCACCGGGTTCGTCATCGAGCTCGAATCCGACCAGTACGAAGAAACTGACGAGAGCGTCGAAGACGCCCTGACCCGGATCCTGAGCGCTGGCTTTGGCGAAGCCAACGACAAAGAAGTCTCACTGGAGATGCTGGCCGGCAAAAGCGAAACCGAAAACGACGAACAGACGTAGTCGATCCGAGAGTATTAGACGTAGTCGAACCAGCGTTCCGGTTTGCCTTCCTCGACGACCTCGAAAAAGCGCGTCTGAATCTCGTCGGTGATCGGTCCCTTGGTTCCCTTTCCGATTTCGTTGTCGTCGACGGTTCGGATCGGCGTGACCTCAGCCGCAGTCCCGGTGAAGAACAGTTCGTCGGCAGTGTAGAGTTCCCCTCGGGAGATAGTCGCGTCGTCGTGGACGGTATATCCCATGTCACGGGCGAGTTCGATCACGGTACGGCGGGTGATCCCGTCGAGGATCGATTCGGCGAGGCCAGTCGTGTAGATTTCACCGTCACTGACCAGAAACAGGTTCTCGCCGGGGCCTTCCGCGACGTTGCCCTCCTTGTTGAGGATGATCGCTTCCTCGTAGCCGTTGCCCTTGGCTTCCAGACTGGCGAGGACGCTGTTGACGTACGTCCCCGTGGTCTTGGCGTTGGTCGGGATCTGGCTTGAGGCGTACTTGCGCCACGAGGAGATGGCGGTGTCGACGCCCTCTTCGAGGGCTTCCTCACCGAGGTACGCACCCCACGGCCAGACCGCAATGGCGATCTGTTCGGGCGACTTCCGGGGGTTGAGTCCGAGCGGGCCATACCCATAAAATGCGACCGGGCGGATGTAACACGACTCCAGCCCTTCTCGGTCGATGAGTTCGCGGGTAGCCTCGTCGAGTTCGCGCTTGCTGAAGGGAATGTCGATGTCGTAGACCTCAGCGGAGTCGTAGAGGCGGTCGAGGTGTTCCCCCCAGCGGAAGATGGCGGGGCCTTCGGCGGTGTCGTAACAGCGGACGCCCTCGAAGACGCCGGTCCCGTAGTGCAGCGCGTGGGTGAGAACGTGGATCTGGGCGTCCTCGAAGTCGACGAATTCGCCGTCCATCCAGATCTCCTCGACGCCCTCGAACATCTCGGGTCGGTCTGTCATCGATCGACCCCCCGACTGTGCGTTCCAAGCGATGTCGTCTCGCCGTGCATATGCACCCCAAAGAGGGGGACCGTTAAGAACGTTCACGGTCTCGTGTGATCAAGCAGGGACTCACGAGAGATCGAACGCGAATACCGCCCCGTCACGCGCGGTTGCGTATGCGCGCTCGTCAGTGACGATCGTCTCGTCAGGTAGCGGCTGTGGCGTCTCCTCGGGCGTTTGTTCTGGCGTCTCCTCAGGTGTGGACTGTAGCGTCTCCGCTGGTGTAGACTGGGCCGTCCGTCTATCCCTCGTCGCCGACGTCTCAGACGTCGGCTCACCACTCGACGTGCGTCCGTCACTCGAACACCCAGCGAGCACGCCCGCGAGAGCGAGAAGATACGATCGGCGGCTTGACATGACTGGCACTGCACAGACGCCAAATAAAAATCCGTCGTCTGGAAAGGGAAAATGAACGGCTACAGCTCCCGCCAGGAGTGGCGCGGCTCCCACCCCAGCAGTTCGCCCGCTTTGCTCGTCTCGATCAGCGCCTCGTGGCCCTCGAAGGCGGTCCGCACCGCAGCGTCAGGATAGCGGCGCTCGGCGACCTCGCCAGTCGGCGTCTCACAGGAGGTGTCGGGCGCGGAGAGGAAGACGGGTTCGTGACCCTCGAAATCAGCCTCGACGGCCAGCCGAACGGCCCGGGCGGCGTCGTCGATGTCGAGATACGAAAAGAACGTGTTATGATCGCCGTGCATCCGGCCAGATGTCTCGATGCCCACCAGCCGACGGTCGGCCTCGGCGAACGTCTCGCGCTGATCCGCTTTGGAGGTGACCCACGGGAATCGCAACGAGGTGATCGTCCGGGGTGGACGGTCCCGGCGGCCGAACCCGTCGGCGACCGTTTCGAGGGCCTGTTTGCCCATGCCGTAGGGATTGGAGGGTGTCAGTCCGATCGACTCGTCGATCGGGAGCTGTTCGGGTTCGATCAGGTCGGATTCGAAGCCCGCACCCATCGCGCTGAGACTCGACGCCAGCACGACTGGCTCGACGCCGAGCGCCTGGGCCGCTTCGAGCACATAGTACGAACTCATGGCGTTGCTCTCGAAGACCTCGTGTTCGGGGTGATGGTCCGGCGTCGGGAGCATTCCGAGGTGGACGACAGCGTCAGGGTCGACCGCCGAGAAGGAGCCGTACACTTCTCCCGGATCGGTCAGATCGGTCGTCCGATAGCTGTCTTCGGGCCCGCCGCGGGGCTTGCCGCGGTTGCAGTTCACAGTGAAAAATCCGTGGTCGTTCAGTTCGGCGAGGGCGGCCTGCCCGATGGTGCCGCTGCCGCCGGTGACGACGACGGTGTCGATGGCCATAGAAGCGAATGCCCATCCGGAGAAATGAGAGTGACGGCCCTAATCAACCCAGCAACGAACCGGGTCACCCGAGTTGCTCGACGATGTCTCGACCTTCGACGTACACGAGGTCGTGTTCGGCCGCGTACTCACGAGCGTCAGCGGGCGACCGGGCACGGCCCGTCTCGTCGTCGAGCATCTCGCAGACGACGACCGCGGGCGGCAGGTCTGCGGCGTCCGCGAGCGCGATCCCGAGTTCGGTGTGGCCCTTCCGGTCGGTCAGGAGGCCGGGCGCAGCACGAAGCAGGTGGACGTGGCCGGGCGAGCGGAACGACCCCGCGAAGTCGAACCCGGCCGGAGCGGCCGCAGCCTCCGCGAGCGCGGTAATCGTCAGCGCACGGTCCTCGTCGGTGATCCCAGTGTAGGTGTCACGATGGTTGACCGTCAGCGAGAACGACGAACGCTCGTCGTAGCCGAGTTCGTGGTCGGCGGCCGTCGGGTGGTCGATCAGTTCCTGTGCGAAGGGGAGGTCGAACGACTCGGCAACGACATCGGAGAAGGCCACACAGACCAGTCCACCGGCGTCGTTTCGCATCCGGGCGACGGCGTCGGCTGTCACTGCACCCGCAGGGTAGATCAGGTCAGTCTCGCCTTCTCGGTCGGCCGCGTCGTGGACGAGAACTGGCTTGCCCTCGCGGAAGGCAGTGATCGCGTGGTCGATACTCGCTGCGGCGGTTGGGGTGTCGTCACTCGTGGACATGGATTGTGATGGTGTCGCCGTCGTCGGCCTCGAACGTCTCGCGGAGTTTCTCGGGGGCGATCAGTTCGAGCTGGTCGTCGTCGTGATGGGTCCGCTCGGGTGCGATGACGTGGGCCTGCTCGTAGGTGCCGGCGTCGAACTCGACCGTCGCAGGATAGCAGTACGCCGGCCCGTAGGTCCGCTCGTCGTCCTCCCAGCCCTCGATGGCGATCGGCTCCAGAGAGTCCATCCGGGCGCGCTCGCGGACACTCTCCGTGCCGAGATCGACGTTCAACGTGCCGGCAAACGGCTCGTACCCCAGTTTCGCTTTGAACTGGCGCATGTATCCCGGAAGTGTGATGTAGTGGCCGCCCTCGTTCATCCCGCTCGTGAGCACGCCCGTAAGCGTCACACCGACCTGCGATTCGAAGATGCGCTGGTAATCAGCGTATTCACGCTGGAGCAGCGACTCGCCCTCGGGGGTGATCGACACCCACTGGCCGTCGCTGACGATCTCGCGCTCGACCAGCCCCTCCTCGTCGAGTCGCTGAAGCCGCCGTGAGGCGGTCTGTGTCGAGGCGTCGAGTTTCCCCGAAAGCCCCGAACAGGAGACTTTCGACTCGCCGCCCAGCGCCCCGGCCAGCGCCAGTACCTTCAGCGTCCGGAGTTCGTCGTATCCAACTGTGCGTCCCGACAAGTCCATACTCGAACTGGGGAATCGTCACTGATAAGCATACCGGAGATTGTACGCATCTCAGAATTGGAATGGAGAACCGTGCAGGATTCGGCGCGTCGTTTCACGACAGATCGCTACTCGCCGTATTCGACGAGGGGATCGTCGGCCCAGAACTCGCTCTGCTTTTTCAGCCTGGGGACCCAGGTGTCCGTTTCGGTCGAGAGCATGGCGACGCGGGATTCGGGGACTTCCTTGATATGGTCGTGATCGGGCATGAACTCCTGCATGTCCTCGGCGAATTCGACCACATCGTCGTGGTCAAGCATCGACTCCCGATCGAGGCGGCCCCGGGAGTGGCCGATGTGCATGTAAGCTTTGAGTTCGACGAAGTCGGCGTCGGCACGGTCGCACATCGCGGCGTACCACTCGGGGTGGTGGACGTTCTCGCCGCCGACGAGCGTCGTTCGGATCACAGTTCGAGTCTCGTCTTTCTCCGCGAGCACATCCAGCGTCTCGATCAGGCGCTCCCAGAGGTCTTCCTCGACTGGCTTGACCGTGTTTTCGAACGTCCCACGGTCGGGCGCGTCCACCGAGACGTACAGCTGTGTGGGATCACACCGCTCCAGCATCTCGGGGTTCGTTCCGTTGGAGACGAGGAACGTCGTGATGTCCCGGGCGTGGAACTCCTCGATGAGTTCGGGAAGGTAGGGATAGAGTGTGGGTTCGCCATCGAGCGAGATCGCGACGTGGCGGGGTTCCATCGCCTGCTCGAAGACGTCGTCGGGGACGTTGTCGTTGCCGCCGTAGCCCGACAGGAGTTTGCGCTGGAGTTTGATCGAGGCGTCGACGACAGCCTCGGGGTCGTCCCACTCGACGTCACCGAGTTCGTAGGCGTGGCCGGCGTGGTCACGCCAGCAGAACACACAGCGCTCGTTGCACTTGACGACGGGCGTCATCTGCATGCAGCGGTGGCTCTCGATGCCGTAGAAGGCGTATTTGTAGCATTTTCCGTCGCCCTGAAGGGCGTTGTCGGTCCAGCCGCAGGTCTGGGCAGCGGTGTGGTTGACGCTGTGGTAGTCGGGATCATCGACCTGTTTCGGCCCGTCCGACTCGCTCATAGGACACGCAAGAACTCGAACACGCAAAAATAGGGCGGTCTCGGAACGCCACGTTCCTCGTGGTGAACTCGACCGAACTCTCTCTTACACCTGTCAGATCGATTGCGTGGGTCGAAATGGATGCGTAGAATAAACGGCCCGCAATTGAGAAAACATTTTCAACCGAGTCTGTGAACATCTACAATGTGAGTTCCGTGAACGAGTCGGCGCGTGTGACACTGGATGTTTGCCTGCGATCGGCAGTGGCAGGCATCACTGAAGCGCGACAGGAGGAGGTGCTGGATCGCGTCCAACAGCTCAGGCGAACCGGAGCCATCGACGATGTGGCTGTCACCTACTGGGGTGGCCGCGTCGCGGCTCCGAACGACGGGACGCGCAACGACAGCGGCACGCCCGACGTCGTCACAGAGCTGTACGACGTCATCGAAGACAGCGACGTCTCCCTGAAACCGTTCTTCCGCGAGAAGACTGGTGATAGAGAGAATCGGACCGTGCTCTTTCTCCCCGTGGTCTGTCTGGTCGTCCGCCAGAACGACGAGGTCGTGGGTGTGTACCCAGCGACGCGCGACGAAGAGCACCAGACACTGCAGGACGGACTGGCAGCGCTTTCGGAGGGAGACGCGTGGGCGAACCTGGCCTGAGTCAAAAGATTTTATCCATATAACCGAGCCACATAGGCTATGCCCTACCACCCGGCGCGGGCCAGATAGCTCAGTGACAGTTTCGGGGGGATTCCGTTCGGATTTCCGACGCTTGACGGTCGGTTCGACGGATTGTCAGCTGGCGTCTCTTCCAGCCGGAACGTATAATCCGAACCCGACATCCCTAAATCCGCCGCTGGAAAACGACTGGATATGTTCATCTCCTTGCGTGCGGAGGTCGAAGACGCCCTCACGACGGCCCTGGGGGCGCTGGACCTCCCGACTGACGATCTGGGTATCGAACGCCCACCCGAGGACGTGCCCGCGGTGCTCGCGTCGAGCGCGGCCTATCGCCTCGCTGGCGTGGCGGGTGCACCGCCACCGAAGATCGCTGCTGACATCGCCGAAGCGATCGACGCCGACGCCTACGAGTTTGTCGGCGACGTGACGACCCAGGGGCCGTACGTGAACTTCCTGGCGAGCGATCAGTATCTCGAAGCCACCGTCGAGGCCGCCCAAGACGATGATTTCGGCCACCTGCCCGACAGGGAGACAAGTGTCGTCGTCGAGCACACCTCGGCGAATCCCACCGGCCCGGTCCACGTCGGCCGCGCCCGTAATCCGATCATCGGCGACGCCCTCGCGCGCGTACTGGAGTATGCGGGCTACGATGTCGAGACCAACTACTACGTCAACGACGCCGGCCGCCAGATCGCCGTCTTTACGTGGGCCTTCGAAACCTTCGACGAGTCCGACCTGCCCGAACCCGAGCGTGACTCCCCCGAGTACGAGATGGTCCGGTACTACCGCAAGGGCAACAGCTATCTCGACGAGGCCGACGAGGCGGAGACCGAACAGGCCGAAGCAGAGATCGCGGCGATCTTGCAGGGCCTCGAAGACGGCGAGGAAGCGACCTACGAACGCGTCAGCGAAGTCGTCGACACCGTCCTCGACGGGATGACCGGCACGCTCGAACGCCTCCCTGCCACCTTCGACGAGTTCGTCAAGGAGACCCGCTTCATGCGCGACGGATCGACCGACGACCTGGTCGAGCGCGTCAAGGAACTTGACTGCGCCATCTACGAGGAGGATGCCTGGCAACTCGACCTGCCCGACTTCGAGAAGAACCTCGTCTTCCTGCGTTCGGACGGGACCTCGCTGTACACGACGCGGGACCTGGCTCACCACGAGTGGAAGTTCGAGAACTTCGACCGCGCGGTGACGGTGCTCGGCGAAGACCACAAGCTCCAGGCCGACCAGCTCTCGGCGACGCTGGAGTTGCTCGGCCACGACACCGACCAGCTGGAGCAGGTCTTCTACTCGTGGGTCAACCTCCCCGAAGGTGGCATGAGTACCAGAGAGGGGACCGGCGTCGATCTGGACGACTTACTCGACGAGGCCATCGACCGCGCCCGCCAGGAGGTCGAAGACCGACTCGACGACCGGCTGCGCGGCGACGAACTGGACGAGGAGGACGTCGAGCGGATCGCTCATCAGGTCGGAATCGGTGCGGTCCGGTACGACATCGTGGCCAAACAACCCACCAAGGGGATTACCTTCGAGTGGGAGCGGGCGCTCGACTTCGAGGCCCAGTCCGCCCCCTACGTCCAGTACGTTCACGCGCGCTGTTGTGGGATCCTGGACGAAGCTGCGAGCGAGGGCTACGACGTGCCCGATTCCGTGGACAGCGAGGACCTCGACGCCGAGGAGAGCGCCGCGTTGATCCGCGACATCGCACGATTCGAGGAAGTCATCGAGCGCGCGGCAGACGAGCACCGACCGCACGTCGTCGCGACCTACACCCGGGACATCGCAGAGACGTTCAACACCTTCTACCGAGAGTGCCCCGTGCTGACCGCCGACGATCCGGAAACCCGAGCCGCGCGGCTGGCTGTCGTCGCCGCTGCGAAGACCGCAGTCGCGAACGCACTCGACGCCCTCGGGGTCGCCGCGCCGGAGTCGATGTGATCACGCAGCCGGCAAGCGCAGGGCGCGTCTGCCGACATCCCAGAGGAGCGCGGCCCCGATCGAACAGCCCGCTGCGGCGACCAGATCGAGCACTTCGAACGTCGCCACACCGGTGAGGGACTGTCCAGATTCGACGAGGCAGGCCAGCGAGAGCACGAATATCGGGACGAACAGGGGTGAGACGCCCCCTGCCCCACTCGCCGGGGAAATAGCGTACAGCAGCGCCAGGGCCAACACGCCGTAGGCCGCTCCTTCGACCCAGGTCCGCTCGTCCAGCAGACCGAGCGGTCCGGGGCGAGTGACGGCCGCTTCCGGTCGCCAGAAGGCTGCAATCAGCACGAGTCCCAGGATCGTCGCGACGATCAGCCAGCGGACGACACCCGGAACGTACGCCCCCTCGCTCGACATGCAAACGTATTCCACGCCCAGCGTCATAACGATATCCCGGGCTGACGATCAGCGGAAGCGAGCCAGACTCGTCCAGAGGACGAACGCGAGGAGGACGCCCACAGTATTGGCCGCGGCGTCCACGAGACTCGCACTTCTGTATGCGAGGAATCCCTGGACGCCTTCCAGCGCGAGTCCGTAGCAAACGACCGCAAGCGACGGCAGCGAGACACCGCTCGGTCTGCTGGCCCCAGCGAGTGCGGCCAGCACTGCCAGTTCGAGCACGAGATACGCGCTGGCGTGCAACCACAGGTCCAGCGTCAGCAGTTCCAGAGGCCCCGGACGGGCGACAGTGTCGCCCGTCGGGACGACCGCTGCGACGAAGATTGCGAGTGCAACGAGTGCGACCAGCGCCGGTCGCCACCCGAATCGGTCCGAGACTCGCGTCACTTTTCTTCTGTATGGCGGACTTCGCTGGCGATCCCTCGCGTACTCTCTGCCATCTCCGGGCCACTCATCTCTGCGCGGCCGATCGAGAGTGCTTTTGGCCCCTCGAAGACGACCTCGTCGCCGGGCCGGATGTCGTCGTCGGCGTCGACGATCCCCGGGGCGAGGACGCTTCCCTGCGGGACGAACGCGTCGATCTCGGCGCGTTTGACGTCGAGATCGCTGTCGAGCCAGCGCTTCGCGCCCTCGATGGTCAGCGAGAGCGTCCCGTAGTTGGGAACCAGCGCGGCCAACTGCTCGCCGTCGGCGTCGTGGGCCCGCAGTTTGGGGTAGCGGCTCTCGATCTGGAGATCGTGAAACAGTGCCTCGCCCGCACCTTCACCGAACTGGTAGTCGGCGATCGCCTTCAGTGTGTTGTGCTGGCGCTCGCGTTTCTGGTACCGTTGCTCGCCAGCGAGCGTACTCGACAGATTTGCCAGCGACTCCGTATCTGTCGGGTGCTCGGCCACAGTGAACTCGAACTCGATCCCGAGACTGTCCTCGACGCGTTCGACGATCGGCAGATAGTCCTCGGGGAGATGGGCGATGTAGCGTGGATACTCGTTGCGTTCGAGATAGGCTTCCAGCACGTCGGCGACGAACTCGATTTCCGTCGCTGTCCAGTGACCCGTCACCACTGAATCGTAGTGCTGGGCGGGATAGGTCAGTTCGAGTTCCTGCGGGACGACACCGATAGGTGAGGTCATCGAGACGGTGTGCCCGCGGAACTGGATCGCGTCGTGGAACTGGCCATGGCTGTTCGATTCACTGTAGGGCTTGCGGGCCGAACAGGGGACGAGCACGAGCGGGTTGTCGAAGCGGTTGGTGTACCGTCCCGTGACACGCTCGGCGAAGCGCTGGATCTCGACTCGCCGGAGTGTGTCGTCGCTGGCGGCCGTCAGTTCGGCCTGGCGGACGATCGGTGTCCGCTCTTCGAGGTAGCCGTACTGCTGGTCGAGTCGCCGGAAGGTCGCGGTGAGCCACTGCTCGTGGCGGGCCTGGCCCTCGATGTAATCGCGGAGCCGACCCGCACGAATTCGCTCGCGGACACGGGCGAGTTCCGCGCGGAGCGCGTTGACGTTGTGTTCGACACAATCCTCGCGCTCGACGGTCTCTGCGGGCTGCTGGCAGGCCGGGCACGGACAGGGGAGTTCTTCCAGATCCTCCAGAAAGACCTCGCCGTCGCTGGTGAGGTACTTGCCCTGCGTGCCCTTGATGACGGCGCGGTCGGTGTCGACAAGATCGACGCCGGCGTAGACGAGCGTCGCGACGTTGGCGGGCGTGGCGATTCCGGGAAGGTAGAGTGCGCTGTCGGCCGGGATCGACTCCCGGACGTCGATCATCGTCTCGACGAACGCCGCGGCATGGCCGGCGATGCCCTGTGTCCCCGAGAGAACGTAGGCGTCGGCACCGAAATTCTCGACTGTCTCCCGTGAGACGACGACGGCATTCGAGTAGTCCACTTCGGGATAGTCTGGGGAGAAGGCGTCGGCGACCTCCTCGGGCGTACCACTGGGCAGGCCGCGGTGGGGCAGGATCGTCAGCTCGTGCTCGGAGCCCTCGGGCAGCTCCCGGGCCTCGGGCCACTCACTGCCCGAATCGACGACGAGATCGTCGGCCAGCGTCGGCGTCCGCACCGGGTCTGCGAGACGGAGTTCGCCCACCCGCGCGGCCCCGTCGCGGTGGTGGACTTCGAAGTAGTCGGTCATACCGAGTCCTCCGTCTCGGCGTCGTAATTGCCCGTCGGTTCCAGCGCCAACTCGTCAGGCAATCCCGCCAGCACCTCGGCGGGCCAGTCCCACAGCGCCGCCGTGAAGTCGACCTCGGGATTCGACTCGACGAGCTGTCGAATGCCTTCCGCGGCGGCCTCGTAGGCCTGGCGCTCGAAGCGCTCGGGGACCTCCGCAGTGAGGGGGTATGCCTCCGAAAGAGCGGGCGGGAACGGACCGAACGGCGGCGTGACGGTCCAGCGCTCGTCGAACTCACAGTTTAAAGCACCACGGTCGGTCGCCAGCAGGATCTCGCCGTCGAGGTCGAATCGGTTGAGGCGCTCGTGATGGCGGCGGACTTCGGGCCGGCGCGAACTTTCCGCGGAAACGTGGAAGAACGCATCCTTGCTCGCGGGATCGCTCGCTTCGAGACGGTCGGCCCCATCCAGCAGGGTCCGGTAGCCGTCGAGCATCGTCGGATGGTTGCGCGCGCGCTGTTCGACAAGTTCCATGAGACTGCCTTCTTTGATCGCCTGCTTGATCGTCCGCATCTCGCCGAAGGTGACGTGGAGGTTATGTTCCGCCAGCAGGTCCTCGGCGGCCCGGTCGTCCATCTTTCGGAGTTCGGCTGGCGTGTAGTCACTGCAGACCGGACAGTGACACGGGAAGTATTCCAGATCTTCGAGGTGCTCGGTCCCTCTGACTGTGAGGTAGCGTTCATCCCGCGCATAGAGGGCGTACGCGGCAGAATCGAACAGATCACAGCCCATCGCGACTGCCAGCGCGAACATCATGGGGTGGCCCGCCCCGAAGAGGTGGACCGGGGCATCCCCACCCAGACCGCGCTTGACTGAGTCGACGACGTCGGCGATATCGGCGTAGCGGTAGCTGTTCAGCAGTGGGACGACAGCGCCGATCGGAAACACGTCCAGCGAGGTGCCGTAGGCGTGTTCGGCCGCCTCGCGTCGCAGATCGGTGTAGGTCGAGCCCTGGATCGGCGCGTTGACGAGCATCTCGCCGACGTCGACGCCCTCGGCGACTTCGAGCCGTTCCTGGGTCGTCTCCAACTCCCGCTCGGCCTGCTCGCGCTCGACGTCCGGCGGGGTCGGGATGTCCACGGGCGTGCCGATGTCGCTCCCGATGTCGTGCTGGAACTGGAGGATTTCGGGGGTCGTCACGTCGATTTCTCCATACTCGGCAAGCTGGAACGAGCCGGAGTCGGTCATGATCGCCCCGGAGAAGTCGAGCATGTCGTGGAGCCCGTCTTCCAGCACAGTGTCGCGGAGATCCTCGCTGCCGTGGAGGATGTAGCTGTTGGTGATCATGATCTCCGCGCCGAACTCCGACTCCAGTTGTGCGGGTTCGATCATCTGGAGATGCGGATTGATCACGGGCAGGAGGGCAGGTGTCTCGACAGTCACGTCGGCCCGCGGGACCGTCAACTCGCCCAGTCGGCCGGCCCCGTCGTAGGTCCGCACTTCGAAGACATCGCGCATTAGTCTTGCCTGGGGCGAGCGCGTCACTAAGGCTTGCGTTCCGCTGAGAGAGCGTCGTGTCGGATGTGTCTGCCGCTCTGTACCGCCTTCGTGGTGGTCAATCTCGCTCGTCATGAAACGTTCAGTATTTTTGGCGAGCCAAAAAATCGGCAGCCTTTTGTGTCTTTAGGCTGGCCAAAAGTACATGGTCCAGCGAAGACGTGACATACTGAAGGCACTGGGTTTGACAGCAGTTGGTGGGAGTATCGCAGGGTGTACGAGTGGATCCGGGTCGGAGGGCGGAACGCCGACAGGGAGCGTCGGGGGGTCGACTACTGAGGAAGCGAACGCATCGGCAGCCGTCGCGACAGAACTCAACGTGTATCGCTCGCGGCTGTACGACGCTTCTGCGCTCGGCCGCGCCGGGGAGTTCGGGCTGGGCGCGAGCGTCGTCGAGTCGACGTTCCAGCGATTCGAAAGCGCCACCGGCGAGTACGGTGCCCACGAGCGCCTGGAGGCGACCAGTCAGGAAGCTTACGAGGGGTTCGAGAGCAGCCTGACAGACCTTGGGAATGCGCTCGATGCCGAAGACACCGAGGCTGCCGCGGACGCGGCTACGACCGCCGCGGGACACCTCCGGGATGCGCAGGAGAGTCTGGCTGGTGAGGCCGGCACGCACGCCCTCGACATGTACGTCTTCGGCTCGCGCGCCCTGAACGCGAGTGTGCTGGCAAACGCTGGTCTCACGGCGGGAGCACAGGCCGTCGCACAGGCGGCGCTGGCGGACTTCGAGGAGGCGGCTGTCCACGACGCCGTCGAAGCGGCCGACGGTGACGCCTACGAACGATTCGAGAGCGGACTCGAAACGGTCGTCTCGGCCGCCGAGTCCGGTGCGTCCCAGCGAGCACTCGATCAGGCTCGTGAGTCCGCCGAGGGTGCCACGGCGGGTGCCTACGCGCTGACGACCGAAGCGATGGCCGGCGCGAGCCACATCGGGGCGCTGCAGGCTCGCGGCTGGGACGCCGCTGCCGTCTCGACGCTCGGCGGCCCGGGCGAGCGCTACGCCCACGCTGGGACTCTCAACAGCTACCGTGCCCGAGCATACGACGCGCAGTGGCTCGCCCGCCGCGGAGAGACTGACACCGCGGCGACGATGGCCAGCGACATCTTCGCACACTTCGAGGGTGCCAGAGCGCACGAGGGGTTAGAGGAGGCCGACCACGAGGCCTACGAAACATTCGAGGCAGGGTTGTCGGACCTCCAGACTGCCATCGAGGACGGGAACACCACTGGGATCGACAGCGCAGTTACAAGTATCGACGGGGCGCTGCGGACGGGCATCGACGCCCTGGCCGGCGGATACGCGCCAGTGTTGCAGTCGGGCTTTTTCAAGAGCCGGCTCGCCGATGCGCGCGAACTCTACCGCCAGGACAAGAACGGGCAGGCCGCCACTATCGTCTCGGAGTTGTTCGCTCGCTTCGAAACCAACGAACTGGACTTCCACGAGACGGTCGAAGAGACTGACGAGGACCTCTATCATCGGTTCGAGGACGAACATCTCACTGCGTTGCAGTCAGCCTACGAGAACGACGACGAGAGCGCCGTCGAGACGCACCATCAGGGCGTGCTCGATGCCCTGCTGGCCTTCGAGGAGCACTTCAGCGCGGCGGTAGCCAGCGGTGCGGGCGCGACGTACATGGCCGCCCTCGGATTCGACGCCGCCGCTGTCGACGCGCTTGGCCACCCCGAGCGTGCAGCGACAATCGGCCAGAACGCCCTGGCGTACTTCGAGAGTGGCGCGGCAGGCTATCACGAAGCGCTTGAATCGGCCGACGAGAGTCTCTACACTCGCTTCGAAGAAGAGACACTGGAGGCGCTCATCTCGGCGGCGAACGACGGCGAGGCGGTCTCCCCCGCGGCCAAATCCTTCGGTCAGGCAGCCGTCGATTCGCTGTATGCGATCGTCGCCGCCGGCGGAGGCGGAAGCGTCGCAACGAGTATCACCGAAGATATCTTCCTCACGTTCGAGCAAGCGCGCGTCCACGAACTGCTCGAAACGACCGACCACGACGCCTACGAGAGCTTCGAGGCCGAGCTAGAGTCCTACAGCCAGGCGCTGCAGGGCGGCGACGCCGATCCGACGGCGTTCGCCGACGCTGCCCGGACCGCACAGTTCGCGGTCCTCAGTGCTGGCGACGCGGCCCCAGCCGGGGACAGCAGCAGCGACTCCGAAGAGGAGACCGAGGAAGAATCGAGTCTCTCGGGCGGGCCGAACGTCGTCTCGGACGTCCCCGACGACGCCGACCACGTCGTCGACGTAGCCGCCGCGACCTACGAGCCGGCAGAGCTGACGGTCGAACGAGGCGACACGGTCGCATTCGAGCACGTCGGTGGAGAGGCCCACACTGTGACGGCATACGAGGAGCAACTTCCGGAAGAAGCGACCTACTGGGCCTCCGGCGGCTTCGAGAGTGAGTCCGAGGCCCGCGAGGGGTGGGAGAACGGCACCGGAGCGGTCCAGTCGGGCCAGAGCTACGTCTACACGTTCGAAACAGCCGGGACCTACCCGTACTTCTGTATTCCCCACGAGATGGCGGGGATGGAAGGAACAATCATCGTCGAGTAGCTCACGTTATGGCGTACTCCTCGACGGCTTCAAGAAAGCCGTCAGCGTAGCTCGCGTCGGTCGCCCGATCGGCCGCGGCCAGTGCAGCGTCGTCGGCGTTTCCGACCGCGACGGCCTCCCCGGCGATCGCGAACGTCGAGACGTCGTTGGTCGAGTCGCCGACCGCCAGAAAGTCGTCGGGATCGACTTCGAGTTCGCTTGCGGCTGACCGAAGCGCCTTCCCTTTGCTCATCTCGGGGTCTTTGACGTGGTAGGCGTAGCCGGTATCGACGACTTCGAGGCCGTGGTCGGCAGCGATGGCTTCGAGGGGGTCGAGCGGCTGCTCGCGGGCGACCGCGACCTCGGTCTCGCGCCAGCGATTCACGAAGTCCGTCTCGCGCCAGCCCAGTTCGTAGCCCGCATCCACGTACTCCTCGACGACTGCCTGTGCGGCCTCACGATCACCGTCATAGACGATGGCGTCGGTGTCGGCGATGGCGGTGACGCCGCCGTTCTCGGCGATCACTCTCGTCGGAAGGCCAGCGAACTGACACAGCGCGACCGGATAGGGAAGGGACTTCCCGGTCGCGACGACGACCGGGGCTGGCCACGCTCGAAGGACTGGCAGGACGCGGGGGTCGATGGCCTGCTGGCCGTCGGTCAGCGTACCGTCGACGTCGACGGCCAGCGGTGGGGCGTCGGTCATGGAGTGGCGTCAGAGCCGAACTGGCATGCGACTTGCGCTAGAGGTCTGCGCTACGAAGCTGAACGTAGCCCAGCGTCACGGGCAAGACGATCCACGCGAGAACGACGAGTGCGCCGAACCAGGGTTCGGTGTAGACCGGCTGGGAGTTCGGAATGCCCGCGGCGTACGGGGCAAAGACCTCTGCCAGTCTCGGCAGCCCGTCGGCGATCGCGTTCCGGAGGGCAGCCATCGGCTGGAGGTGCGCCCAGACTTTCGCCCAGGTTGGGTCCGGGCCAGACGGGAACGCAAATCCGTTGAGCACGTATCGGACCGCGATCGTTGCACCGTCCCACAGCCGAAACAGGAAGACGATGAACAGCCCGAACGCGCCGGCTGAGGCTCGCGTCGTATCCGCCGACCCCGCCGAGAGCCCGACCGAGAGACTCACGAACACCGCGATGAGCGTCGTGATGACGACGATCGCGCCGATCAGGCTATCGAAGGCGACCGGTGCACCCATCACGACCGCCAGTACCGTCGCGATCACCAGCGACGCGATCGACATGCCCACGATCAGGGCCATTCGGCCGAGGTAGGTTCCGAAGACGACGTCCGACCGTGAGAACGGCAAGCTGAGCAACACCCGAAGTTCGCCCGAGGAGCGCTTGCCGACGACCTGGTTGTACGACAGCGAGATCGCCGCGATCGAGCTGAAAAACACCAGCGCCAGAAGCGTCACTCGCGGGACTTCTGTTGCACCCACGGAACCGGCGTTCGAGCCGGCGAGATACCCGATCCCAACCCCGAGCAACAGGAACACCGCTCCGGCGACGTACAGTTGGCGCTCCCTGATCGAGTCCCTGAAGTCCTTGCGCGCGATCTGCAGCAGACGATTCATCAGGCCCCACCTCCCGTGTAGGAGACGAACAGATCCTCCAGCGATGTTTCGCTGGTCTCGATGTCCTCGACTGTGCCGGCCTCGTAGCAACGGTGGACGACCGCACCTTTGGCGCGGTTCTCACACCCTGCCGTGAGCGTCCCGTCGGTGATCGAGACGCTCGTGACACCGTCGAGTCCCTCGATCGTCTCCACCAGTCCGTCGGGGACGGTGTCCATCGACACCTGGACCTGCCCGGTCGCGCCCGCGGCCTCCCGGAGGCCGTCGATGGTGTCGACGGCAGTCAGGTGGCCCTGATTGAGAATTCCCACGCGATCACAGACAGCTTCGACCTGTTCGAGGATGTGCGAGGAGAAAAAGACCGTCGCGCCGCGGTCGGCCTCCTCCTGGACGATTTCGCGCATCGCTCGTGCGCCGTTAGGGTCGAGGCCGGTCGTCGGTTCGTCCAGGATGAGGAGATCGGGCTCGCCAGCCAGCGCCATCGCGAGCATGAGTCGCTGTTTCATCCCCTTGGAGAAGTCGACGACTCGCCGATGGGAGACCTCGGCGATCCCGACACGGTCGAGCAACGCGAGCGGATCACCGTCGACTCGTTTCGCCTGTAACGCGAACTCGACGTGGGTCCGGGCAGTCATCTGCCCGAGCGGGCCGTAGCCTTCGGGGAGGACGCCGGTCCGCTCGCGGACGGCAACTGACTGGTTCTGTGCGTCCATCCCGAATACCTGGGCCGACCCGGCTGTGGGCCGGACGTGGTCGAGCAAGATATCGATTGTCGTCGACTTTCCGGCACCGTTGGGTCCGAGAAAGCCGAACACTTCGCCTTCCTCGACGGTAAGGTCGAGATTCTGGAGGGCTGTGACGCCACCGAACTGCTTGGTGACGTCACTGACGTCGATTGCAGCCATAATTCCGCGTTCAAAGGGGTGTGTGAAAGGTGTTGTCTTCTCGCCGGCCTACAGGTCTGCCTTCGAGAAGCGCCGGTAGCCGATCGCCGCGGGGACGACCAGCCAGAACAGGAGGACGACCGCCCCGAGCCACGGGGTTCCGTAGAACGCGTCGATGTCGGCTGCATTCCCGGTTTGACCCGGCACGAGCGCGTACAGGAGCGTCGTGTACGCCCCACTGGGCGGGATCTGATTCACGACGAATATCCAGTCAGGCAACGTATCTGGAATGCTAAACCCGTTCGAGGCCCAGACGGTTCCGATGGAAACGACCCCCCAGAGGAACCTGAACAGGACCAAAAAGCCAATCGTGAGCATCGACGCGCGGGTCGTCGACTCGGTCATCGCCGACAGCCCCACGATCACGCTGACGTACGCGAACGTGAAAAGCACCGAGACGACCAGGAGTGCGAGCAGGGCCTGGGCGGCGACCGCACCGATCAGCGCGCTCCCGACTGCAGCGCCGATCGCGAGCGCGACGACAACCGGAATCGCGAGGACGGCCCCACGACCGAGAACCTTCCCGACGAGGACGTCCCTGCGAGTGTGCGGCAACGACAGCAGAATCTTGAGCGAGCCACTCTCGCGCTCGCCAGCGATTGACTTGTAGGCGATGACGAGGGCAGTGATCGAGACGAACAGCGTGATGTTACTCGCCAGGAAGAATACGAGCCGCTCGGCAGTTTTCTCCTCGATTCCCAGCTCGTCGGCGCTGAACGACCCGTAGACGTACGCGATGACGACCGACAACAGGATGAACACGACCGAGATGGCCCAGATAGCGCGCGAGCGCAATGCGTCTTGGAAGTCCTTCTTCGCGACTGCAGTCCAGCTCATTTCGATCCCCCCGTATACGACAGGAACAGTTCCTCCAGAGACACTTCCTCTGTCTCGAAGTCGGTGACTGACACGCCCCGGTCTTCCAGCGTCGTGATTACCTTCGTCTTCGTCCCGTCGGCGACCGAGACGATCAGTTCGCCGTCGAGCTGGGTTACCTCCGAGACGCCATCGAGTACGCGGACGGCCCCAATGTCCTCGGGACCGTACTCCCCGACGCTGACCCGAAGCCGGGCCTCGGTCCCGGCCGCGTCGCGAAGCCCCTCGACAGTGTCGACGGCGACCAGTTCGCCTTCGCGGAGGATCCCCACGCGGTCACAGACGGCCTCGACCTGACTGAGGATGTGACTCGAAAAGAAGACCGTCGTGCCGCGGTTGGCTTCCTCGTTTACAATCCTCCGAACGTCCTGAACGCCCGACGGATCGAGACCGGTGGAGGGTTCGTCCAGGATGAGCAGGTCGGGATCACCGACCAGCGCCATCCCCAGCGTCAGGCGTTGTTTCATCCCCTTGGAGTAATCGCCGGCCTTTCGGTCGGCAGCGTCTTCGATGCCGACGCGTTCGAGTATTTCCTGGGCGTAGTCGTCAGCCCCCTTGGACTCGACGACGAACTCGACGTGCTGGCGACCCGTCAGACGGTTGTAGACCGTATATCCCTCCGGGAGAACGCCGGTCCGTCGCCGAACCTGCTGGCTGTCCTCCTGCGCGTCCAGACCGAGCACGCGAGCCGACCCCCCGCTCGGCCGGACGAAGTCCAGCAAGATGTTGATCGTTGTCGACTTTCCCGCCCCGTTGGGACCCAGGAATCCGAATATCTCACCCTCTCGTACTTCGAGGTCGACGCCTCGTAATGCCGTGACTCCCCCACTATACTGCTTCTGGAGGTTGTCCAGCTCGATTGCTGCCATATGCGGATCGTTTCACGGAATATGTATATAAAAGCCGGTAGACTTTCAGACTCTGAAACTTACTGCATCGCGTCAGTCCGTTGGTCGGGATTTGCACGCAGATACCCCACCAGTGCGTCGACGTAGGCCCCGAGCGGCGGGCACTCGATGTCCGTCCCTGCGAGGTCCCGCCGCGTGTTCGGACAGACGTATCGCGTCGGATGCGTGAAATAGGGCACCGTGTCCGGATCGACACCCGTCGCTCGTTCGAGCCCAGGAACGTGACGGATCGAACCCTCGACGAGGAACTGGGGGAGCGGCACGGCGTGGATCCGCCGATCGGTGGCGTCGGCGAACAGCGTCATCGTCTCCGCGACGGTCGGCGGATGGGGGTCACACAGCTGGTAGACCGTCCCAGCCGCTCGATCCAGCCCACTCAAATACTCGATCGCGTCGACGACGAAGTCCCGTGGGACGAGATTGACCTCACGCTCACGCGCGCCGGCCATCCGCGGCAGGACTGCGTGTCGGGGTTGTCGGAGCAAGAACCGAAGGATTCCGTAGGGGCCGTCGTATTTCTCGGTTTCGCCAGTCTCGCTATCGCCGACGACGATCGCCGGCCGATAGATCGTCGTCTCGATCTCGTCCATCCGCGCCTGGACACGTTTCTCGGCCTCGAACTTCGTCGCCTCGTAGTGGTTGGTGAACGTCTGGCCAACATCGAGATCCTCCTCGCCGAAGACGCCGTCGTACCGCCCGCTGACGTAGCACGTACTGACGTACTGCAGGCGGGCGTTGCCACACCCCGCGACGAAATCGAGCACGTGTTCGGTCCCGTCGACGTTGACGGCCTCGGCCACCTCTCGGTCGACGCCCAGATCGTATACCGCCGCGAGATGAAACACCGCTGTCGTCCGAGTCTGAATCTCCGTCGCTGTCTCGCCGTCGAGGCCGAGGTTCGGGTCGGTGATGTCGCCCTCGTGGAGGGCGATCCGCTCGGACCACGCCGGGCCCGCAATCTCCTCGGCCCGACGTTCGGCCTGCTCGCGATACTGCGGCTGGATCAGACAGTCGACGCTGTCCGTGCGCTCCAGCAAGCGCTCGACCAGCGCAGAGCCGAGAAACCCGGGAAACCCGGTGCAAAAGACGCTCACGGCCACCACCGCGAGAGTCTGTTCCAGGCCCGTAACGTCGTGTGCATCGTCCGGGACCACAGGCCGTTCGAGGCCCACGTGGGTTTCAGTGGGAGACCGCGCTGGACGGCAACGGTCTGGCTGTCGGTGTACTTCTCGATACCCTGGCGGCCGTGACGGCGGCCGATCCCCGAGTCCTTGCGACCACCCATCGGTGCGTCGACGCTCACCCAGGACGTCCGGTATGTCCCGTTGACGCTGACGGTCCCACACTCGATCCGACTGGCCAGCGCCTCGCCGCGCTCGGGATCGCCGCTCCACACCGTTGCGTTGAGACCATAGTCGGTGTCGCTGGCTCGCTCGACGGCCGTCTCGGCGTCCGGGACGGCTTCGAGTCGAACCACTGGCCCAAACGTCTCCTCGTCGGTGAGGTCGGCGTCGATGGGCACGTCCGTCAGAACTGTGGGCTCGTAGACGAACGGGCCGAGGTCGGGGCGGTGACGGCCGCCAGTCAGCACCGAGGCCCCGCGTTCAAGTGCGTCTTCGACGTGCGACTGGACGCGCTCAAGCTGGTCGGACGACTGTAGCGATCCGACATCGATATCCCAGTCGGTCCCGACCCCGAGATCCAACGTTCGGGTCTCGGCGACGAAGGCATCCCGAAACGCCTGGAAGTTCGACTGCTCGACGTAGATTCGCTCGATCGAGACACACAGTTGTCCCGCGTTCGCAAAGCAGTCCTCGACAGCCTGGGCGGCTACCTTCTGTGGATCTGCGTCAGCCAGCACGAGCATCGGGTTCTTCCCACCGAGTTCGAGCGACGACGGCGTCAGATGACGCCCCGCCGTCTCGGCGACGACTCGTCCCGTCTCCGTACTTCCGGTGAAGCCGACCGCATCGACGGCTTCGATCAGTGGCTCCCCGAGCGTCGAACCACCCCCGGTCACGACCTGAAAGCAGTCCTCGGGGAGCCCCGCGTCCCGGAGGAGTCGGGCCACAGCAAGGGCAGTATAGGGCGTCGATTCGGCGGGCTTGCAGACGACGGTATTGCCCGCCAGGAGCGCCGGCAACGCGTCCGACAGCGCCAGGGTCAACGGGTAGTTCCAGGGGACGATCAGCCCGACGACGCCCTTCGGATGACGATGTTCGACCGTCTTCGTCAGCAGTGGGACGCCGCCCCGACGTCGCGTGGGTCCGAGCAGCGAGTCGGCCTCGCTGGCGTAGTAGCGGGCGTTGATCGCGACGTCGAAGACTTCCTCGACGGCGTCGACTCTCGACTTTCCCGTCTCTGCCTGCAGGACGTCAACGAGCCAGGACTGCTGGTCGAGCACCCGATCCGCCACATCACGCAGGACAGCGACCCGGTCGTCCAGTGGACGCGCTGCCCACGCTCGCTGTGCGTCCCGGGCACGCTCGACGGCCGCCCGGATGTCTTCGGGCTGGCAGCGCGGCACGCTTCCAAGGGGGTCGCCGGTCGCGGGCGCGATCACCTCGCGCTGCTCGCGCTCGGGCTCGGTGGTGACAGCGGCGGCCAGCGGGTCGACCTCGACCGATGGGACGGTCGGCATACCCCCTACAACGTAGCGAGGGTGTATAAACTATTGACGCGAGAATCGTTCCTCGACCGGGGACGCTATCGCTCCTGGCGCAGTCGGTCGACCACGAACTCGCGGTCGAGCTTCGCAAGGAAAGGACCGAGTTTCGGCCCTTCTTCGAGGTCGAAGAAGAGTCGATAGCCCGCGCTGAACAGGTCCGCAACACCGACATCGTGGTCCTCGGCAGCCTCGTAGATCGCGGCCTGGATATCGTCGCCGTCACCGCCGGACTCGACGACATCGGCGACGTCTGTCAGTGCCGCCGCAGTCGACTCGTCGAAGTCAACGTCGGGGATCGACTCGCGCCTGAGTTCGTAGTTGAACTCGTTGTCGGTGCGTCGCGCCCAGTTGCGCGCTCGCTCGACTCGTGCGAGAGCCTGTTCGATTGCCCACTCCGGCGCGCCCTCGGGGAGATGGCCCTCACGGCGTGCGATCTCCTCGCGGAGGTCGGGATCGTCGGTCATCCCCAGCACTGCGGCGAAGGTGTAGGGGATGCGGATGCGCTCTTCTCTGACCTCCTCGACGATCATCGGATACGCGTGCTCGGCGAGTGCAGCATCGCGCTCGGTGAGTTCGGCCTCGCGGTCGCTTCCCGATTCCTGTTCGCCGAAGTAGATCCGCTCGAAGCGGTCGAACTCGTCGACCAACTGATCGAGATGTTCGATCGAGAAGTCCCGCGCCTTCGTCGGGTTCTTCACGAAGAAGTACCGCAGGACTTCGACTTCCAGCAGGTCCAGCACTTCGTCGACGGTGACAATGTTGCCCGAGGACGAGGAGAGCGCCTCCCCGTCAAGAGTGAACCACTCGTAGACCATCGGCACTGGCGGGTCGATCTCGAAGACGTTGCGAGCGACGTCTTCACCCGAGGGCCAGGACCCCTCGGCGTGGTCCTTGCCGAACGGTTCGAAGTCCACGCCCAGAATGTCCCACTGGGCGGGCCACTCGAAGCGCCACGGTAGTTTGCCCTCGCGGATCGAGACCGTCCCCTCGTGCCCGCAGCCCTCGATGATGTCGTCGCCGGCTTCGACATCCTCGCAGACGTAGTCTACTGTGCCGGCGTCCAGATCCACATCTGTAATTCCTTCCGTGAGGTTCCCGCACTCCTCGCACTGGGCCTGAAACGGAACGTACGTCTCGTCGACCTTGTCCTGGTACTCGCTCAGGACCTCGCGTGCGCGGTCCTGGTTCGCGAGGACGTGTTCGATGGCGTCGTCGAACTCGCCCGATTCGTAGAGAGCGGTGTTCGAGACGAACTCGATGGGGACGCCCAGGGCCTCGGCGCTGTCCTGCAGGATCGTCGTGAAGTGATCGCCATACGAATCACAGCAACCGAACGGATCGGGAATGTCAGTATAGGGCTTGCCGAGGTTCCGGCCGAGCGCGCCAGCGTCCACGTCCCCGAGACCGACGATGTTCCCGTCGAGATCCGCGAGCCGCCGGGGGATCTTCCGGAGACGGTCTTTGTCGTCGCTCGTGAAGACCTGTCGGACCTCGTGGCCGCGTTCGCGCAGCGCCTCCGCGACGAAATAGCCACGCATGATCTCGTTGACGTGTCCCAGATGCGGAACGCCCGACGGCGAGACGCCGCCCTTGATGACGATCGGCTCCTCGGGGTCCCGGGCTTCGATCACGTCGGCGACGGCGTCGGCCCAGAACGCCCGCTCGCTGTCCCGTCCTGCCTCGTACGGGTCGATCGATTCCGTCATCTCACTCCCCGTCCGGGACAATTCGAGTCCCATCGAACTCGCCGTCGGTCACTGCACGCTCGACAGCGGCCGGCTCGGTGCCGTCGAGGACGATCGCGTCGATGCCCGAGCGCTTGATGATCTTCGCCGCGAGCAGGTCGATCGGGGCGTTCGAGCCAGCCGAGCCGAGTGACTCGCCGCGAGCGATCAGGTCGACGAGTTCGCTCGCCTCGATCTCGTCGTAGCGTTCGGCCTCGGGATCCTCGTTCGGATCAGCGTCGAACACGCCCGGGACCGACGTCGCGAAGACGAGCCGGTCGGCGTCGACGTACTCCGCGAAGGCCGCGGAGACGGCGTCGGTGGTCTGTGCCGGGACGACACCGCCCATGACGACGACGCTGTCGCGGTGGAGCGCTTCGGCGGCCTGTTCGTAGTTCTCGGGGATCGACGGCGCGGCCAGATCCTCGTCCAGCGCCGCGAGCAAGAGCCGGGCGTTCAGCCGCGTGGTATCGATTCCGAGTTGATCGAGTTCGCCCTCGTTCGCGCCGAGATCGCGGGCCGCGGCGATGTACTGCCGGGCGACCGGGCCGCCGCCGACGACGACGCCAAGCTCCTGACCCGCGCCAGCGAGCGATTCGACGACGCCAGCGAACTCGCCGACTCGGCCCGCGTCGAGGTCGGGCACGAGCACGCTTCCGCCGATAGAGACGACTGTCTTCATTGAGTCGGGGTAGCCGCGAGCCACTCTTAAGAATTGTCAACCTTGTCGCGCACGCGAGGCCGAATGCTCAAGCCACATGCGGTCTACTCTTCAGATATGTACGTACTGGGTGTGGTCGGCCACTCCGACACGGGGAAGACGACTCTCGTCGAACGACTGGCCGAACGCCTGCAAGCGCGCGGCCGCGTGGCGACAATCAAGCACCTCCACGACTTCGACGTCGACACCGAGGGCAAAGACACCGCGCGCCACCGCGCGGCCGGCGCGGATCGGACCTACGGCCTCACCGACCGTGGCGAGTGGTTCGCGACCGGCGAAGATCGGTCACTCCGGGGAACGCTCGAAGACCTCGCGCCCGAGTTCGACTACACGCTCGTCGAGGGATACAGCGACGCAGCGATTCCACAGGTCGTCCTCGGCGGCCGCGAGCACGCAGGCGAGGCGATCGCGGACGCACCAGAAGCGGACGCAGTCGATGTCGACGCAGTCGTCGAGGCACTCCACGAGACTGACTCCTTCGAGACGCTCGACTCGCTCGTCCAGGAAATCAAACGCGACCCCGGAGCCCAGGAGGCAGGGGCAATCGCGACGTTCACGGGCCAGGTGCGAGCGAAAGACCACCCCGATGACGACCGGACCGAACACCTTGCGTTCGAGAAGTACGAGGGTGTCGCCGAGGAGCGAATGACGAATATCGAAGCAGAACTGGCCGCCAGAGACGGCGTGAAAGCCGTCCGGCTGCACCACCGTACCGGTGTCATCGAGGCCGGCGAGGACATCGTCTTCGTCGTCGTACTCGCGGGCCACCGCGGAGAAGCGTTCGAGACTGTGTCGGACGGGATCGACCGTCTCAAAGACGAAGTCCCGATTTTCAAGAAGGAAGTCACCGTCGAAGACGCGTTCTGGGTCCACGAACAGTGATCTTCGATCATCGAAATCACGGCTTCGATACGTGAGATAGCTGTTTGATTCTCGACTACCGGCTGCTAAATCAGCTTTCAACAGCGAATTGTCTGACACTCTACTAATCCAATATATTATAGAAAAGAAGGTATAGAGACAGTTTTAAAAAGTCTAAGGACATTTCAAGCAGTATTGAAAAATCACTTCGAAGCTCGACAGTCGCTAAAATCGGTCGAAGCAGTCCAAAGCTTCTCCCCTATATATGGCCCCTCGGCAGATAGGGGTGAGTGAGGTGACTCAGATGAGCGCGACGACACAGCCCTCCCCCGAACGTGCCGACGCTGAATCGACCGATTCCAAAGAGGAACGCCTTTGCTCGTACCTGCGAGAGAAGGCGACCAACGACGGCGGCGAACTCTACTTCAAGAGCAAGTTCATCGCCGACGAAGTCGGTCTCTCCCCCAAAGAGATCGGCGCACTGATGGTCAAACTCAAGGATTCAGCGACGGGCATCGAGGTCGAGAAGTGGTCGTACACGAGTGCGACCACCTGGCGAGTCGAAGCTGCATAGCGGCCCCCTCTGGCATGGTCTGAACGTTCGACGGTCGGGTCCCCGCCCGCGTCGACCCGGTGGCTTCGGGTGGTCCTGCGACGGCCACTCCGACTCGGTCACCCATCCCCCTGTTTCGCCCGTACCGTCGGGATTTTATGAACCACTGTCCAAACACGGATACGAATGTCTCCGACCGAGCCACCGGACGGCGCTCCAGCGCCGGAGGCTCTGGCACCACTCTACGACGTGACTGCCGTCCGCCGTGACGGCGACCGACTCCTCTACATCGGTCAGCCGCAGGTCCCACCTGTCGAGGTCGAACGCGAACTCGAACCGCTATTCGACGAACGGGGCTACGACGTTCAGCTGCAGGCGCGCTATCGCGACGGTGGCGTCCTCCCGGCCGCCGAACACGTCCTGGTCGCCCGCGAGCGCTCGATCGGGATCGACGGCATCCCATGGAAAAATATCGCGCTCGCGCTCGCGACGGTCCTGACGACGCTGTACGCCGGGACCGTCTGGTATCACATCGACGTGGGCGGGGATCCCCTGAACATGATCCACGCCTGGCCGTTCTCGCTGGCGATCCTGACGATCCTTGGCGTCCACGAGTTTGGCCACTACGCGATGAGCCGGATCCACCGCGTCGACGCCAGTCTCCCCTATTTCATTCCGATCCCGCCACCGTTCGGGACTGCCGGCGCGATTATCCGCATGCGTGGCCGGATCCCGAGCCGGAAAGCGCTGCTCGATATCGGGGCGGCAGGCCCGCTTGCCGGGATCGTCGCCACCGTCGTCGTTACTGTCATCGGGCTCTTTCTGGGACCGATCTCGGTGCCGCCGCCCTCCCCCGGTAGTGATGCCGCCCAGATCCAGTTCGCCGAGCCCCTCCTGCTCCGCGGGCTCGCCTTGCTGACCGGACAGCCGCTCTCCTATGCTGACCCGACCCAGCAACTCAATCCGGTCGTCTTCGCCGGCTGGCTCGGGATGCTCGTCACGTTCCTCAATCTGCTGCCCGTCGGTCAACTCGACGGCGGCCACGTCCTGCGCGCGCTGATCGGGCCACGCCAGGAGACCGTCGCCGCGCTGATTCCAGCCGCGCTGTTCGCGCTCGCTGGGATGCTGTTCCTCTGGGGCAACGTAACCGTCGAAATCGGGATCTGGATCGTCTGGGGCCTGTTCGCGACGGCGCTGGCCTACGCTGGCCCAGCCAATCCGATCCGGGATACACCCCTCGACCGAAAGCGTCAGGTCGTCGGTGTCCTCACCTTCCTGGTCGGTATCCTCTGTTTCATGCCGATCCCCTTCCGGATCATCACGTGAGTCGCTCAGCCCCCCTGATGGGTGTATCCGCGGTCCGGCATCGGCTCACCGTCCAGAGTCACGCCGCTCTCTACGACGGTGCCGATCCGCGTCAGCGGCGTTGGTGATGCCGCCCGGGCCGCCGGCAGTCGGTTCTCGGGGATCGTACAGACGAGTTCGAAGTCCTCTCCGAAGTACGCCCCCAGATCCAGTCGCTCACGGTCGTCTGTCGCAACCTCGGCGACGGAGTCATCGATCGGCAGCGGCGTCTCGACAGCCATCCCGTAGTCGCTGGCTTCCGCAAGCTGGTGTAGCGAGCGCGCCAGTCCGTCACTTGAGTCCATCATCGCGCTCGCGTGTGGTGCGAGCGCCCGACCCGCCAGAACCCGCGGCTCGAATCGAAAGAGTTCGTTCGCGCGGTCGATCGCACCCTGCTCGAACAGCCGCAGGGCCGCTCCACTGCGACCGAGCGTCCCGGTTACGCAGACCGCCTCTCCCGCCGTCGCGCCCGAACGCAGGACCGGCCCGTCAGTTCGGCCGACGGCCGTCGTCGCCACCGTGAACTCCTCGTGGTGGTCGAGATCCCCGCCAACGTATTCCGAATCGACCACCTCGCAAACGTCACAGGCCCCGTCGACGAAGGCAACCACTTCCCCTTCCTCGAACCGAGGTGCACCATAGACCGCGACCGCAGCGAGGGCCTCACCACCCATCGCTGCGACATCCGACAACGAGGCTCCGACTGCTCGCCAGCCCGCCGTGTAGCGAGTCGTCCCCGACGGGAAGTCGGTCGTCTCGTGGAGCATGTCCGTCGTCACCACGAGGTCCTCGATCACAGCCGCGTCGTCACCGGCGTTGGGCAGCCGGTCAGCGAGCAGCCCCAGCGCCGTCCGTTCGTCCATGCGCGCCGCTTAGCGTCCCAGTACAAAAAGACCCGTACCAGGCACTCGACCGGTGGCTTCAAGCCGCCGTCGCCCATGACAGCAGTCACATGGACGGCGACCGCTGGATCACTATCGCCCTGTTTGTCGTGGCACTACTCGTGCTCGGGCTGCTCGTCTGGCTGGCTGGCGTCGAAGAGACAATCGCCGCGCTCGAACGTGCCCAGCTATCCCTGGTCGCCGTCGTTCTCGCGCTCGCAATCTTCTGGCTGGCCTCCTGGGGAATGTCGCTGTACGTCGTTCTCGACGCGCTCGGCCATCCGATCTCGGCCGCGCAGTCGATTCTGGTCTTCTCGGCCGCGATGTTCGCCAACAACATCACGCCCTTCGGCCAGGCCGGCGGGGAACCACTCAGCGCCTTCCTCATCTCCGAGGCCGCCGACACCGAATACGAGAACGGGCTCGCTGCCATCGCCAGCGTCGACACGCTTCATTTCATGCCGTCGATCGGCATGGCCTTCACTGGCGTCGCAATCTTCGCACTGGACGCGACACAGCTAAGCCGAGACCTCTACCTGTCGGTCGCGATCCTCGGTGGGTTGCTCGGCCTGTTCGTCCTCGTCGGCGTGTTGGGGTACCGCTACCGCCAGCGGATCGAACACGCGATCGCTCTCGTCGTCACACCCATTCTCAGGCTCGTCGCACGCGTGGTCCCCGGCCGAGAATCGCCCGCTCCCGAGGACATCGAGCGACGGATCGACGGCTTCTTCGGCGCGATCGAACGCATCGCGACCGACCGCCAGGCGATCCTGAAGGCCACCGCGTTCTCCGCAGCCGGCTGGATCTCGCTCTCGGTCGCGCTGTGGATCGCCGTCTCCGCCGTCGGCGGCTCGGTCCCGCTGGCGGCCGCGCTCATCGCTGTCCCGATCGGCTCGATCGCCGGCGTCACGCCCCTTCCCGGCGGCTCGGGTGCGATCGAAACGGCCTTCGCCGCGATCCTCGTCTCGATCGGTGGCATCCTCCAGGGAACGGCCGTCGCCGCCGTGCTCGTCCACCGGATCGCGACCTACTGGCTCCCGACGATCGTCGGCGGGCTGGTCGCTGCCAGCCTCGGCGCGAGCCGTGCCACGACGGACTGATAGTGATTGCTGTACGTCTGTTCCGCATCGACCGCCCGGAGTCGGGCGGTCGGAACGGTGAATCGTTACAGGAACCACTATGACTGCGCGTCGATTCTCCGTCGTGACCGAGTTGAGACGACGCCCTTAAATGAGCGAGTGCAGTATGCCTCTCCAATGACGACACTGTACGACGTGCCCGCCGACGACCTCATCGAGGCCGTCGCGGACCGACTCGCCGACGACGGCGACGTCGAGGCACCCGACTGGATCGAGTTCACCACCACTGGCGTCGGTCGCGAGCTCCCGCCCGAGCAGGAGGACTTCTGGACCACCCGCACCGCCAGTCTCCTCCGAAAGATTGCCGTCGACGGCCCGGTCGGCGTCGGCGCACTCGCCACCGAGTACGGCTCCACGAAAGGCGGCTCGAACCGCTATCAGGTCCGGCCGCCGAGCCAGACCGACGGCTCCCGCAAGATCATCCGCACCGCGCTCCAGCAGCTCGAAGCTGCCGACTACCTCCAGACCGAAGGCAACGACGGCCGCGTCGTCACCGCCGACGGTCGCCAGCTGCTCGACGAGGTCGCCGACGAAGTGCTCGAAGACCTGGATCGACCCGAGCTCGAACGCTACGCCTGAAAGCCCTCGCGGTCGACTGGCGTCGACCACTCGCCCTTTTCATGTCCGCCGCGAGAACTCCGTTCTCGCTAAGGCCCGCATCGAGACGGCCGGCGATTGCCGGCCGCTCGGTAGGGTTACGCCGACGCTTTCTGTAGCCGCTCGCAATCTTGCGAGCGGCAGGCCTGCCCTTCCCCGGGGAGCGGCATAAACGCCGCTCCCGGCCACCGCGGAGCGGTAGGAAGCCAGCGGCCAGCGTTAATGCTGGCCGCCGGGGAGGAATGGGGTCCTCGCGAGTGAAGCGAGCGAGGGCTCGTCAGAGCTTGCTCTCTCGGCGGACATGAAAAGGGCGAGCGGGCGCAGCCAGGCGCTCGCGAGGGCTTTCAGTGGAAAGGCTTTCAGGGGCAGGTATCGTACTTCCGGCTACAATGAGCGGCGAGCCATCCGACGAAGAACTGGAGAAGCTTCGACAGAAGAAAATGGAACAGATGCGCGACCAGGCGGGAGGAGAGGGCCAGCAAGAGGCCCGCAAGGCACAGCAGGAACAGGCCGAGGCCCAGCGCAAGGCCGTTCTCCGCCAGAATCTCACTGACGGTGCTCGCAAGCGACTCAACACCGTCAAGATGTCCAAACCGGACGTCGCCGAGAAGGTCGAACAGCAGATCGTCGCGCTGGCCCAGAGCGGCCGCCTCGGCGGCGAGCAGATCGACGAAGACCAGATGCGTGATCTCCTCAAAGAGCTCACACCCGACTCGAAGAGCTTCAACATCCGCCACCGGTAATGGAGTGTGCCGTCTGTTTCAGCGGCGGAAAAGACTCGGCGCTGGCGGCGCTGATCCTCGATCAGTTCTACGACGTGACCCTCGTCTGTGCGACCGCCGGCGTAGCCGACAGTGCCGAGCATGCCAGTGAAGCCGCCGAAGCCGTCGGATTCCCCTTCGAGATAGTCGAACTCGACGACGAGGTGATTCGAGCGGCTGCCGAGCAGATCGTCGACGACGGCTTCCCCCGCCACGGCATTCAGGACATCCACGAGCACGCCCTCGAAGTAGTTGCCGGACTGGAGTACGACGCCGTCGCCGACGGGACCCGCCGGGACGACCGCGTGCCGACGATCCCGCGAGCGTTCGCCCAGAGTCTCGAAGACCGCCACGGGATCGACTACCTCGCGCCGCTGTCGGGTTTCGGCCGCCGCGCTGTCGACCGACTCGTCGACGCACACCTCGATGTCGAGACTGGTCCAAGCGAGCAGATCGAGAAAGGGGACTACGAGACCGAGATCCGGGCGCTCATCGCCGAGGAGCACGGCGAAGCTGTCGTTGCCGAGTGTTTCCCAGAGCACACCCAGACGCGAGTTCGCGGGCAGCGCTGAGTCGCTGGATGTGGACGTTCGCACAAGTGGAAAGGTGTAAGTCGGCGTAGCCGGAACTGTCCGCCAATGGCCAAGGACGTCAAACCCACCCGGAAGAACCTCATGGCGATCGAGGACCGGATCGATCTCTCCGAGCGTGGGCACGACACCCTCGAGAAGAAACGCGACGGGCTCATCATGGAGTTCATGGACATTCTGGACCAGGCCCAGGACGTTCGGTCGGATCTCGAAGACACCTACGAGACGGCCCAGCGCCGGATCAACATGGCCCGTGCGATGGACGGCGACGTCGCCGTTCGCGGGGCCGCCGCGGCGCTGAAGAACCATCCCGAGATCACCACGCAGTCGAAAAACATCATGGGCGTCGTCGTCCCGCAGATCGAGTCGACGAGCGTCCACAAGAATCTCGACCAGCGCGGCTACGGCGTGCTGGGCACCTCCGCCCGGATCGACGAGGCCGCCGACGCCTACGAGGAACTCCTCGAACAGATCATCCTCGCTGCCGAGGTCGAAACTGCGATGAAGGAACTCCTCGAAGAGATCGAGACGACCAAGCGCCGCGTCAACGCCCTGGAGTTCACGCTCCTGCCGGAACTCCACGAGAACAAGGAGTATATCGAGCAGAAACTCGAAGAACAGGAGCGCGAAGAGATCTTCCGCATGAAGAAGATCAAAGACAAAAAAGACGAAGAAGAGCGTGCCGAGCGTGAAGCCGCTGCGGCCGAAGCCGAGACGGCCACTGCAGACGACTGAGAGTGTCGGCCGGTAATACAGCCGGACGACTGAGAGTGTCGGCCGGTAATACAGCCGGACGACTGATACTGCAGACGGCGTCGTCGACCGTCGATACTTTTGTCTCTGGACGACCCTACACCTGTATGGACTGTTCGGACTGTGACGCGGCCGTCCTCACGTTTGTAGTTCCCGACGAGTTCGCCGAACTTCTCCCCAGCGAGCCGGCCGGTGCGGGAATCTGCACGCACTGTCTCGCGTTCTATCCCGTCACGGACCCGCCCGCCGAGACACCGGACTTCCAGCGAATCAGCGACGCGCTCCCCTCGAATCCCGACGCAGCCGTGCCAATGGCCCTGGCGCTGGGGCTGCTCGATCGGTTCGCCCTCTATCGCTCGGAGATCGGAACCCTGTTCGAACACGTCGAGCGGGCGGGGACCGATCCGATACTCGTGGTCGACCGACTCGCGAGCGACGAGACAATCGACAGCCACGTCGACCTCGCGGGTCGGCGTCGACACCTCGAACAGTTGCTCTGATCGGCGTGATTTGGCTCCACCGTTTTAGGTTGCCGCGATAACGAATCGGGTGCGGAGTCCGAACCACAGTGAGAACATGACTGCTAATCTGCCCTGGTCGGAAGTTCGCTGACTATCGGCCCGAGCCCTCGAATCCATATCGGTTTCGCGTGCCGGGAAACGGCACGCCAACACACCCACTTTAGACGCCTGTCGAGTACCGCAGAATACCTGCGACGCCGCCGAATGCCGTCAGCAACTGCTCGCCCTTCTCGAAGTCCGTCGAGATGAACACCGTCTCGGTGCCGCGCTGTTCGGCCAGCTCCATCAGATGCTCGATGGCGTCCTCACGCTCGGCTGACTCGACCGAAACCGTTTCACCGCAGGTCGAGCAGTCGTGGCTCTCGGTATCTGTGTTGCGGTTGACTAGCTCGTAGTCGGTGTGCCCGTTAGAACACTCGTAAGTGACGGCGTCCTTTCGCAAGTCCTCGCTGAGCAGGAGTTCCTCGACGGCACCCATATTGAGGTTCTGGCGGGTCTGATCGAACCCGTAGGTTGCCTTGTTGCCGTCGTGCAACTGCTTGAAGAACTCCTCCATGACCTCCTTGTCCTGAAGGATTTCGTGCTCGGCCAGCACCTCGCTGGCGGCGTCGACGAGGTCGTACAGTCCGGATTCGTCGGTGTAGGAGACGTCGAACTTCCCCAGCACCATGTCCTGCAGTTCGTGATGCAGGTAATCACCGTCGAGAAATTCGTCTTTGGTCGGGGAGGGACCGCCGACGAGCACGCCGTCCATCTCGTGGCGTTTCGCGACGAACAGATCGTCGGCCATCCCCGCTACTTCCTGATAGAAGTTGTCGATCGCTTCCAGTCGGAGACGGGCGAACCGCTGGGCGGACTGACCCCCTTTGCGCTGTTTGCCCGGGACCAGCGAAGAGGCGGATTTGACTGGCTCGACGCGTTTGCCCTTGAGCCAACCGACGTTTGCCTCCCGCCGATCGAGGACGATCAAACCGAACAGCCCCTTGTCCAGCAGCATGTCCTCCAGGGGCTCGGTGAGGAACTCCGCGTCACAGTGATAGCGGAACGACTCGATCGGATCAGGCGGGCTTTCGAGCACGCGAGTGATCATGTCCGTTTGCCCACCACCCGCGTCGACTGCGCCCGAAAAGAGGACGACGCCGTTCTCGGGCGGAAAGACGTCGAAGTAGCGGAGTCGATCTTTGATCGACTTCAGAGCGTCCTGAACGTTCGTACGCGTCTCTTTGGACTTGATGTTGCTGGCTTCGCTGTGTTCCTGGGTGACGTGGGCGACGACATCGCTGACCTTCTTGTCCTCTGGGATATAGATCGTGACAAGCTGAGTCCCGGAGCCGCGATAGTCCTGCAGCTCTTCGATCACCTTCTTGAATTCGTATTTCTGTCTGTCTGATTGCTCTTCGGTACTCCCACTGGATTCCGACGCCATTGTTGGTCTTGCCCGAACCAAGACCACCGAGACGGTTAAGATGTCGGATATGCGGCCGAATCCCACATCGGGATCGCTCTTGTCGATCATCTCTGTACGGCACCAAAATATTGCTTCTCACCCCCTCAGTCGACTGAATCTCAAATTTTATATCACTGGATGATGATGTTGTTGATGGACGAAACGTATGACACAAAATCGTACACTCTCGTGTCCGATGTGTGGGACGACGATGGCCCAGAAGTCGACGCACGGCATCGTCATCGATTTCTGTGGGAACTGTGGGGGCGTGTGGCTCGATCCTGGTGAACTCTCGGCCATCACGGGTGGGGGACAGGTCCATAACCAACAGCACGCACAGCCTGGACAGCCGGCCCAGAACCCACCTGGACAGCCAGCTCAGAACCAGCAGCGTGCACAGAATCAGCAGGCACAACACTCGAACAAGAAGAAGAAAGCCGATGCCGACGGTGGCGGCGACGGGATTTCGGCTGGAGAAGCCGCTGCCGGCGCTGCTGGTGCTGGCGCACTCGGTGTTGGTGCAGGCGCTGCAGCAACCAACCCCGAGGAAGCACAGGAAGTCGCCCAAAATGCTGCAGAGGGTGCCCAGAACGTCGCTGGCGATGCGATGGACGCCGCTCCGGAGGGCGTCACCGACGCGGCTGACCAGGCTGCCGAAGGCGCACAGGGCGCGGCCGAGGCAGCCCAGCAGGCCGCCGAAGACGCCGGCGTCGTCGACTTCGTCGAGAGCGCGCTCGACAGTTTCTGATCACCGAGTATTTCTTTCGTGGGTGAGAGGTGAAAACCGGTAGTACCACCGGCTGGTGGGGCTATTCACATCAGACGAGTAACAAAGAGACGGACGGCTTTATATGGATGCCAATTGTGTATCCAAACAGACCAAATGACGGGACACGTCTTCACGATCGCAGGTGGCAAAGGCGGTGTCGGGAAGACGACGACCGCCGTCAACGTC
>Ga0207718_100243_pt1 | contig 58277 bp, 62 predicted proteins | sample A23M2SouthBayCA_FD_187749 | JGI IMG/M metagenome (GOLD analysis project Ga0207718, IMG submission 187749) | Aerobic enrichment media microbial communities from Eden Landing Ponds, California, USA - A23 M2 (SPAdes) | ecosystem: Environmental > Aquatic > Marine > Unclassified | place: Emeryville...
TGGTTCAAGTACCGCCTTATGCCAGATCTCTCAACGCTGAAAGACTACATTCCACGAGGACTGAGCGCAATTACCGAACCAAACATTTGGCCGTATCTTACTGGTAATGATTCGTCTTAATCACTATCAGTCCGCCAGGAACCGCACCGCTACCACCCCGCACGGCACCGCGACAGCCTCACGCCTCCCCAGCCTCTTGCGCGTCTCGCTCTCCGCACCGTCCGCTCGATGCTCATCCCTCGCACGACTCCGCGCGCTCATGAAAGAGCGCGACAGCGCGCGCCACGGTGGTTGTCGAGGTCGTTCTCGACGGTCCCGGATCGTTCGCTGTCACGGGAATATAACCACCAGATAGACGGTCCTTCGGGCCGACAGGACGGTATGTCACTCGAACCCGGGGCCGTCACCCCGCTGCTCGACCGGTCGCGCGTCTCGCCGGCGCGACTGTCGACGCTGGCCGAACGGGTGCCCGCCGACGGCTCGGATTCGATCGTCGTTAGAGCACCGGCGACGGACGAACCGCTGGGAACGGTGCCGGTCTGTACGGCCGCCGAGGTCGAGGGTGCCGTCGAGCGCGCTCGCGAAGCACAGGCGACCTGGGAGGAAACATCGGTCGACGAGCGCGCCGCTGTGCTCGAACGCTTTGGCGACCTTGTACTCGATCAGCGAAAGCCGTTGCTCGACCTCCTTCAGCTGGAAACGGGCAAATCCCGGCGCCACGGTGTCGAAGAGGTCGTCGAAGTCCCGCTCAACTGCACATACTACGCGGATCGTGGCCCCTCGTTCCTGGCCGACGAACAGCGCGAGGGCGGGGTCGCCGGTGCGTCGACGGCGCGAGTTACCTACGACCCGGTCGGCGTCGTCGGCGTCATCTCGCCGTGGAACTATCCCGTCAGTCTCGCAGTGTCGGAAGTCGTGCCCGCCGTGATGGCCGGGAACAGCGTCGTCCTCAAACCCGACGAGAAGACACCGTTCGTCGCGCTCGCGCTCGCCGAACTGTTCGACCGTGCGGGCCTCCCCGAGGGCGTCCTCACGGTGGTCACGGGCGAACCGGAGACCGTCGGGCCGACGCTCATCGACAACGTCGACCACGTCGCCTTTACCGGAAGCACGGAGACCGGCCGGATCGTCGCCGAGCGTGCGGGGCGCAACCTCGTCGAATGCTCGCTCGAACTCGGCGGGAACAACCCGCTGCTCGTCCTCGACGACGCCGACGTGGCGATGGCGGCCCGCGGGGCCGCACAGGGTGCCTTCGCCAACGCCGGCCAGCTCTGTCTCGCGCCCGAACGGGTCTACGTCGACGACGCCGTCTACGAACCGTTCCTCGACGCGTTCGTCGGTGCGACCCGCCGACTCTCTCTGGGGACGAGCCTGGACTACTCGGACGACGTCGGCTCGCTGATAGACGCCGACCAGCTCGCCCGCGTCGAGCGTCACGTCGAGGACGCGGTCGCCGACGGCGCGTCGGTTCTTACGGGCGGGCGCCACCGCCCGGACGTCGGCCCGTTCTGTTACGAACCGACGATACTGACCGACGTCGACCCGGATTCGACGGTCGCCTGCGAGGAGACCTTCGGCCCCGTCGTCTCCGTGACGCCCGTCCCTGACACGGCGGCGGCCGTCGAAGCTGCCAACGACTCGCCGTACGGCCTGAACGCGAGCGTCTGGACCGGGGATCGTGCCCGCGGCGAGCGGGTCGCCCGCGAGATCGACTGCGGGACCGTCTGTGTCAACGACCCCTACCAGGTCGGCTGGGCGGCCGTCGACGCGCCGATGGGTGGGTTCGGCGACTCCGGCCTCGGCCGGCGCCACGGCCCGGAGGGGATCCGCCGATTCCTCGAAGCGCGCACCATCGCCACCTCGCGAGTCGGCCCGCTCGGCGGTGTCCCGGGTGTCCCGAACGGCCTGATCGCCCGCGGACTGGTCGCGACCACCCGCCTCCAGCGAGCCCTCCAGCGGTGGTTCTGATGCCCGGCGTCGTCAGTATCGCGGCCGAAACGAACGCCGAACGCGAGCCACCGAACGTGTTGCTCACGGGTTTTCCCGGTTTCCTGGGGTCGGCGCTGCTCGAACGACTCCTCGCGCGAGGTGACGGCCCGGTCGCCTGTCTCGTCCAGCCCCGGTACGCCGACCTCGCCGAGCGACGCGCGAGCGAGATCGTCGAACGGTGCGTAGCGGATACCCCGACGGTCGAGAGCACGAGCGTCCTGCTCTACGAGGGGGACATCACCGAACCGGACCTCGGACTCGGCGACGACCTGGCGTCTCTCGACGATAACGGCTCCATCACGGAACTCTACCACCTCGCGGCGGTCTACGACCTCGGCGTCGACGCGGACCTCGCCGAGTCGGTCAACGTCCACGGCACCGAGCACGTCCTCGACGCCGCTGCGGCGCTGGGCGTCGAGCGATTCCACTACGTCAGCACCTGCTACGTCAGCGGGCGGTACGACGGCGTCTTCACCGAGGCCCACCTCGTCGAGGGCCAGTCGTTCAACAACCACTACGAGCGCTCGAAGTTCCGCGCCGAAGTCCGCGTCCGCGACCGGATGGACGCTGGACTCCCCGCGACGATATACCGGCCGGCGATCACCGTCGGCGACAGCGAGACTGGCGCGACCGACAAGTACGACGGCCCCTACTACCTCGTTCGGTTCCTGCTCGCCCAGCCCGCTACTCTCTCGGTCGCGCCCGCACTCCCGGGCTCGGCGGGGGCGGAACTCAACGTCGTCCCGCAGGACTTCGTCGTCGACGCCATCGCTCACCTGAGCGGGCGCGAGGACACCGCGGGCGAGGTGTACCAACTCTGTGACCCCGCACCGCTGTCGGTACCCGCGTTCGTCGAGCGCGTCGCCGATGCTGCAGGCCGTCGTGTCGTCCGAATTCCGACACCCAAACCGGTCGCACAGCGGGGGTTCGCGGCACTCGCGCGCCGGGGCTGGAGCGCGGAGCCAGCGGCGATCGACTACTTCGACCACCCGACGCGGTACGCCTGTCCGAACACCCGGCGAGCGCTACGTGGGAGCGGGATCGAGTGTCCGGCTTTCGAGGCCTACGTCGACCGCCTCGTCGCGTACGTCCGCGAACACCCCCACGTCGGCGACGAGGCGATGGTCTGACGCGACCAGCCCTCCGGGAGAGTGTGGGAGTCAGCTTACTCGGTGCCGGTAGTGCCGGTCCCCACGTCGGTGGTAGCGTCGCTCGGCGTTCCGGTTCCGGTCCCGGTTTCGCTGCGGGTGTCTGCGTCAGGGGTCCGGGTCGGCGAACCCCCGCCCCCGCTCTGTGTCGTCGTCTCGGTCGACGTCGGCGTCGATGTGGCCGTCGGGAGTGGCGTCGCGGGTGTCCGGTCGAGAATCTGGGGGACGTAACTCCCGCCGTCCAGCCAGGCGCGGTAGCCGACGTCGACCGGGAGCCGGACGGTCACCGTCCCGCCACCCTCGACGGCGACGAACTGCTCGGAGACGGTGTCGACGCCCTCGATAGTGACCGTCGCCCGGACGAGCCGTACCTGTCGGCGCTCGCTGTCGTTGCTGACGGTGATGGTGACGACGAGTGACCCGTCGTCGGCCTCGACCGCGTCGAAGTCCTCGATCGAGACCGTCCGACCCGGCGTCACTTGACCAGCTCCGCTGTCGCCGCCGCTGCTCCCGTCCCCGCTCGCCCCGTCGCCTCCGACACCCGGCGGTGGCGGTTCGGCCGTCACGGGCACTTCTCCCTGGCTGCCCGTACACCCTGCGAGTCCGACGCCAGCCAGCAGCCCGGCCGCGCCGCACAACAGCCTCCGGCGGTCCATGGGTCCACTGCCGGCGTCCCGGGGTATCAATCTTCTGTGACGTGACGACCTGGCGACTCCCCGGTGTTCGTCCCCGTCCGTCCCTCGAAGCCGACAGACCCCCGCTGAACGACCCGCATACCCGGTCGACCGGCCGACGGGTGCCTCGGGTGACGTGTACTTCACCATCGTATGCAGGCACCGATTTTATCAGTTATGTTGACCCATATCACGTCGTATGGGGAACACGTGTGGAAGCGAGACAGTGTGGGGAGCCTGTTTCGGAAGCGTCTCGGGACGGTATCGGCCGTCCGGCGGGGGAAGAGTGTGACCACTGCGCCGGGGTCGAGGTCCACGTCGGGTGCGCCGTCACTCGACCGGGTGTCGATCCTGCTCGTCGACGACGACGAGCGATGGGCACAGGTCACGGGCAGACTGCTGGAGAGCAACCGTGAGGCCTTCGCCGTCGAGACGGCGAACAGTTACGTAGCGGGCCGCGAGCGGTTCGCCGAGGTGGATCCAGATTGTGTCGTCAGCGACTACCAGCTCGGGGATGGCACGGGACTGGACCTGCTCGACACCGTCAGGGAACACGACCCGGACCGGCCGTTCGTCCTAGTGACCGGTCGGGGGAGTGAGGCCGTCGCCAGCGACGCCATCGGCCAGGGCGTCACCGACTATATCCGCAAGGGGGCCGACGACGGGGAGTTACTCGCCAGTCGTGTCGCCAACGCCGTCCGGACCTACCGGACAGAGCGCGCGCTCGAACGCGAGCGGCGGTCGAAAGACGCCATGCTCGACGTCCTGACGGCCACGACGGTGCCCTCGGAGGTCTACCGCCAGTTCTGTTCGCGACTCGTCGCCGACCGGGGCTACGCCTGTGCCTGGATCGGTCGCGAACAGGGCGGCGGCGTCGTCCCCGAGAGTGCGGCCGGCCGTGAGGGGTACCTCGACGAGGTGCTCGACCCCGCCGGCGACTCTGCCGTGGCGACGCCCGCTCGGACTGCCCTCGACAGGGACGACCCGGTCGTCGTCGCGCCCATCGAACCGGACGACCCCGTGGAGGTGCAAGGAGATGGAAAGGGAGAGGGAGCAGGTGACAGTCGCTCCGGGGCAGACTGGCGCTCGGTCGCCAGTCGGTACGGCTTCGAGGGGGTCGTCGCGACCCCGGTCCGGCACGACGGTGTTCGGTTCGGGATCCTCGAAGTCTACACCGACGACGCGACGATGCTCGCCGGTCGGGAGGTCGACGACGTCGTCGAGTACGCCGAGACGATCGGCTATGCACTCAGGACCGCCGAGTGGAAGCGCTCGCTCGTGTCCGCCCAGCCCGTCTCGCTCGACGTCGAACTCGGCGACAGTTCGGTCCCGCTGGTCGCCCTCGCCGAGCGCTTCCCGGAGTCGGCTCGTGTCGAAGTCCCGTCGGCGGTCACGCGCGAGGACGGGTCGACGCTCTATTCGGCCCGGATCGAGGGTGTCTCGGTCGCGGGAGTCCGGGACGCGGCCGAAGCCGTCGACTCGTTGCGCGCCGTCGACGTCCGCGACGGTCCCGAAAGCGTCCGCGCCGAGTTCGTCGCCACCGGGCCGACACCCGAGGGCGTGCTCGCCGAGAGCGGCGCCCAGTTCGAGCGGACGGTCGTCGAGCGCGGCGTCGCGACGGTCTCCACGCAGGTCCCCGACGACGGCACCGTCGAGACGGTCACCGCCGCGCTGGAGACCAGATACGGCGACGCGACGGTCTCGACCATCTGGACCGACAGGGGCGCCCCCTCTTCCGGGGCTGTCGGGGACCCACTCGACCCGCTCACGGACAGACAACTCGAGGTGCTCTCCCACGCCTTCCACGCCGGCTATTTCGAGCGCCCCCGGGGTGCCAGCGCGACCGAACTCGCCGAACAGTTCGACATCGCCCGGGCCACACTGACCCAGCACCTCCGGGCCGCACAGCGCAAAGTCTTCACCGACCTGCTCTCGTCCTGACGAGGTTCCGGTCTTCCGCCACGCGAACCAGAGACCCTGGCTTGCCAGGTCGTGTTACTGAGATAGTCAGTTCGAACTACGAAGGTTTTTGAACGAGGGAGAGACAGATGACGACAACTGGATGACAGACCGGGTCCGCTGGGGGGCGGTGCTGTGTGCCGCGCTGGTGATCGTCGGGGCGGTCGGGGGCGTTCCCGTCGCGACCGCGAGCGCCGAGACCGGCGTCGAGAGTGACGACGATGCCAACGAAGCGCCGTTAGCCGACGCGGGCCTCGACCAGTCGGTGTCGGTCAACGCGACCGTCCATCTGGACGCGAGCGGATCGCGCGACCCGGATGGAAGTATCGCCAGTTACGAGTGGTCGATCGAGCGGCCCGACGGCACGCCGACGAGTCCGCGGTGTGACACCTGCGCCCAGAGCGAGTTCCAGGTCGGGATGGCCGGTCGATACGTGGTGACTGTGACGGTTACCGACGACGACGGTGCGACGAGTACGGACACGCTCTACGTCGACGTTGCCGATGTCGAAGGCCCGAGTGTCGAGATCGCAGGGCCGACGACGGTGACGGCGGGGACGAACGTCACGTTCGAAGCGAGTGCCCGGGCCGGTGACGAGCCGTTGCTACGCATCGACTGGGCGCTCAACGGGGGTGAAATTGCGGACGAGAGCGTGCGAGGCGAGAGCGCGACCGACCAGATAGAACGCTCGTTCGAACCCGGCACCTACGAATTGACGGCGGAAATCCTGAGTGAGGTCGGGCGGACCGATACGGCACGCCTGGTCGTCGAGGTGGTCGCCAACGCATCCGGCCGGGACGACCAGTCCTGTCCGGAGGCGACCTGGAACGGGACCCTCGGTCGGTTCGAAGAAAACGAGTGTGACGACGCTTCGGGTCTCTCGAGTGCGTCGGGTCTCGATGACGGAGACAACGAGACGGCCTGTGCACGATACGACCGCGAAGACGAGTTCTACTGCAATAACGACCGGCTCCTGTACGGCAACGAAGACAAGATCATTATCCACGACGCCGACAACGACGGTGAAGTCACAGTCATGGGCGAAACCCTCGACGCCGAAAACTCCAGCAGTGGAATGGGGCGCTCCTACACCTTGACCCGTGCCGAATACAAAGAGCGATTCGACACTGACGTTGTTCAGCCGCTAGACGTCCAAGATAATAGTAGCCGCGGCGAAGAAGAATCATCCACGACAGAAGTTGTCCAAGGAAGCGAGAACAGCGAGAGTTCTAGTAATTCTCATGACAAATCGAGGAACAGCGACTGCGAGCACGTACCTCAAAGGTATCAAACTAATTGCTAGAAGATTCCTGCATAGTACACTGTTGATATGTACTGTCTTGTAGTTTTCTGGGTGTCTGCAGTGGCGCGAATAGACTTCGACCCGCACCTCGCCAGTTCAAACAGCGGTCGATCGCTCTCTAAAGAACTCGCCTCCAGATATTGACCGCTTTCTTATCAGATCGCGTTAAATAGCGAATACGCTGTCATCAATCAGTTTCAATGATAGTCCCGTTCGGTCCAAAAGTATTGTTGATCCCCTGTTTATCATTCGCGATGACGATGCCCCGTTCTCTGGCAGTTTGATTGCGTAGGGTGGAATAGTATCCGTCAATGAACTCCGGGGCCGCCATTCTACTATACTGATAGCGGTGTATGAGGGAGTTGTTGAGAACGAACGTCTTGGGTGGCTTGCCAGTATTGTTGACTTCAAGGACACGCATTGCATCAGTTCGTCGACCGTCGAGTTGGCCCTCCTCGTAGAAGTAATACGCCCGAGAGTAGCCGGCGACGAGACCACGCCATTCTTCAGCTCTGCGACTATCGTTCACGGCTCGAGTGGTCGCATTGACCATGACCCAGAATTCTCCGTCGACGACTGCGCCACCTCGAACCCGGACCGGGACGTCACTTTCTTCTGCCAGTTCCCCGAAAAATGTGTTCAGGAAATCTTTGTATAGGTTGCTCTTCGGGGTCGGTTCCGGCGTCGGCGTTGGTGTCGGTTCCGGAACTGGGAATGGAGTCGCCACCACCGTCGGCGTCGGTGTCAGCGTCGGTACCGCAGTAGCAGTCGGCGTCACAGTCGCCGTTGGTGTCGCCACTACCGTCGCCGTCGGTGTGTTGACTGTTGTCTCCGGTGTAACCGTCGCCGTCCCGGGCGCTCTCTCCCCCGAGCCACCGAGTCCGAATCCGAAGACGGCGCCACCGAAGACTGCCCCGCCGACGAGCAAGACGACGACAGCGACCACTACCCCCCGTCTGGTGAGCTGTGCGCGAGTCCCCCGCATCGTGTCCCGTCGTTCGCCCGCGAATGGTTATAAAATTGTCCACTCTTGCCTGTATCTCCAGATCAGGGAAACGTCCAGCGCTCGCTCCTGCCCTACGCCTTTCGGACGTGCCGGAGGAGTCGGGGCACTTTCGCGACGTCGGCGGGGTCGAACGGGTACAGCGAGAGGTAATCCCGGAGCGAGAGTTCGTAGCGCTGGAGTCGCCGGGCGCCCGCGGCGTCCATCTGGCCGGCCTTCCGGACGAACTGTGTCTGCTGGTCGGCGGTGAAATCGTAGAGCAACTCGCCGACGACCCGCTGGACCCGCCAGTGAAAGCCCTTCTCGTCGTTCCACCGCCGCTCGTAGGGCGCCAGTCGCTCCCGGGAGGTGTCGCCGGCATCGAGCGCATCGAGGGCGACGTCGACAGCCATCGCGGCCGATTCCATTCCCGGACGGATCCCCTCGCCGAACAGCGGGTTGATGCTGGAGACGGCGTCACCGATCGCGACGAGGCCATCGACGGCGCGACGATTCAGCGAGTTGTTCAGGACGGCCTGCCCGGCGTGGGCGACTCTCCGGTTCTCGGCCTCCCAGCGGTCGTCGGACTCGATCCATCGGTCGATGTAGTCGTCGATGAGCGCTCCGCCCTTGCCGTCGGGCCCGTGGCGCTCGTAGAAGTCGTCGACCCAGCAGACCCCGGCTTTGAACACGCCGTCACCGGCGGGGAACGTCCAGGCGTAGCCGCCGGGCGCGGCCGCGTGGTCGAAACGAAAGAGCATCGAATCCAGGTCGTAGCGACCCTCGATCTCGTACTCCTTGCCGATGCCGCGCTGGGCCTCGCCGGGAGTGAACATCCCCAGCGGCTCGGCGATGACCGCCGCCGGCCCGGTCGCCTCGACGACGAGGTCGGCGTAGATCCGCTTCTCGTCGCCGTCCTCGCGGTAGACGACGCCGGTGACGTCTCTGCCTTCGCGTATCGGATCTGTGACTCGACAACCCGTCCGGATCTCGGCGCCGTACTGGCGGGCGTCCTCGCCGAGGAATTCGAGGAAGGAGGGGAAATCGAGAACGTACCCCGGGATCGGGAGCCGTTCGCTCGCACCCGGCGCCTCGAAGACGACGTCCGCGCAGTCGTCCTGCACGACCGACATCGGGATGTCGAAGCCCTCGACCACTTGGTCGAACGTGCCGCCGGTCGACTTGTCGTTGTCCGAGAGCTCGTCGTTGGCCTCCAGCACGACGACCGAGTACTCCGAGCGCTCCGCGAGCGACCGGGCGAACTGCAACCCTGCCGGTCCACCGCCAGCCACGACCACGTCCGCACGCTCCGTCATGTCTTCTTCTCGGGCTATCGGTGACTAATCCGTTGTGATATGGGCGGACAGCGCGACGTTCGGTAGCGGGCAGTCAGTACTCGTCGAGGGGGCGCTGGCGCATCTTGGTGCGCAACTCCTCCAGCGACGGGTCGTCGTCGCCGGCGAACATCGCAAAGAGCGTGGTGACCTCCGACCGGGAGACCTTGACGTTGCCCTCCTCGATGACGTCCTCGGGGCGCTTTTCGAGTTCGCGGATGGTCCCGACCGCGAGCAGGAAGGGGATAGCCCACGCCGAGAGCGTGTTGCCACGGATCTCGGGCATGGCTTCGAGCCAGGTCTGGGCACCGTCGAGGTAACTCTCGGCTCTGTCGGTGACGCGGTGGATGACCGGGACGAACTCCTCGCTTTTGGCGTCGTTGGGGATATCCTCGGTGTCCAGTTCCTGGTCGTCCAGAAGCTCTTGGGGAATGTAGACGTTGTTCTCTTCCTCGTAGTCTGTCGCGACGTCCTTGGAGACGTTGACCAGCTGGAGCAACATCGCGAAGGAACGGGCGTTGTTCTGGAGGGTCTCGCCGACGGAGTCGTCGACGTTGCGCGCGAGCAGGCCGGTCACGAGTGTACCGACGGTGCCGGCGGCGTACCAGCAGTATTCCTCGAGTTCGTCGAACGTCTGCAGGCGGAGACCGCCGTGTTCGGCGTAGCGCTCGACGAACATCGCCATGCCGTCGACGAGTTCGCGCACCGGCGGGCGGATAGCGCGTTTCGAAGACTCGTCGAGGGCTTCGAAGGTGCGGACGACCCGGGGGACCGCGGCGACGACTTCCCAGTCGGCGTCCGGCTCCTCGGGGATCCACTGGTCGACTTCCTCGCGGAACTGCTCGACCGTGGTATCGTCCTCGGGGTCGAGCACCTGGTTGTACCGGTTCAGTAGCTCGCGCTGGTCGGCCGGCGGGATGTGGCCGGCGTCCTCTATCGTGTCGGCGATGCGACAGAGGAGGTAGCCGACACAGATGTCCCGTGACATCGGCTCGTCGAGTTCGGCGACTGTCAACGCGAATGTGCGCGAGACGTCCTGGACCGCGTCGTAACAGTAGTCGAGGTCGTCTTGCAGCACGTCTCCAGCCTGGTTACGAGACATTCCAACTATGGACCACTTGCGGTTCCACAAGTAAAAACCTCCCCTCTTTGCACCGGCGACTCGTGACCCCAGACCGCAGGAACCCGTCAGGGCCAGGAGCGCCCGATTTCGGCCGAATCCGATCGCGTTCGAACGGACGGATAATCGACAGGACTGTCTCGCGACACACCTTGGCATGTGGCCGGCCGGAAACGACGTGTCGGCGCCGTCGCTTCGGTGGGATGTCCGGTGAGGTCTGCCAGCGGAATGTGCCGGTGGGGCGTTCCGGTGACTCCCGAGGGAGACCGCCAGGCCCACCTCGCATCTTTATACCCGCGGCCGACCCACCACCGGCACCGACCGATGTCGCAACGTTACAACCACGCCAGGGTCCAGGAGTACTGGCAGTACGTGTGGGACGCAGAGGGGGTCTTCGAGTGTCCCGACGACGCCGTCGACCCGACGTACGTGCTGGGGATGTTCCCCTACACGTCCGGAACGCTTCACATGGGGCACGTCCGCAACTACGCCATCACGGACGCCTACGCCCGGTACCGGTGGATGCAGGGCGACGACGTCCTCCAGCCGATGGGGTGGGACGCGTTCGGCCTCCCCGCGGAGAACGCGGCCTACGAGCGAAACACGGATCCCGAATCCTGGACGCGCACCTGCATCGCACAGATGCGCGAGGAACTGGAGACGATGGGATTTGGCTACGACTGGTCCCGCGAGATAACAACCTGCGAACCGGAGTACTACCGCTGGAACCAGTGGCTGTTCACGAAGTTCTACGAAGAGGGCCTCGTCGAGTACGAGGGCGCCCGCGTCAACTGGTGTCCACACTGCGAGACGGTGCTGGCCGACGCACAGGTGGAGACGCCGACCGCGAGCGCTGGCGGCGTGTCCGACGAAGGGGACGAGGGCGAAGAGGACCCGGACCACGGCCACGCCAGCCAGGGTGTCTGCTGGCGGTGTGAGACGCCCGTCGAGCAGCGCGAACTCGACCAGTGGTTTTTCACGATCACCGACTACGCCGACGAACTCGACGCGGGCCTCGACGAACTCGACGGCTGGCCCGAGAACGTCCGGGATATCCAGCGCAACTGGATCGGCCGGCGCGAGGGCGCCCGTATCGCCTTCGACGTTGCGGGGCCGGACAGTGAGGGGGCCGACGGGGAAGCGGCCGACGTCGAGGACGTTTCGGTGTTCACGACGCGACTCGACACGATTTACGGCGCGACGTTCCTGGCAGTCTCGCCCGGTCACGAACTCGCCGAGGCCGCCGCCGCGAGCGACGACGAGGTCGCCGACTACGTCGAGCGTGTGACCGGTGCCGGCCAGGAGACCGAAGGGACCTCGGGCGTCGAGACTGACCTGGCGGCGGTCCATCCGCTCACGGGCGAGGAACTACCGGTCTACGTCGCCGCCTACGTTCTCGACGACGTCGGGACGGGCGCGGTGATGGGCGTCCCGGCACACAACGAGCGCGACCACGCCTTCGCGCAGGCCCACGACCTCCCCGTCGATGGGGTCGTCGAACCGGTCGACGGGTCGGCGACGGGACTGCCCGCGGAACCCTTTACCGGCGACGGCATGCTCACGGACAGCGGCGAGTACGACGGTCTCGCGAGTTCGGCGGCACGAGAGCGCTTGCTCGCCGAGGACGCCGTCGAGTCGGCGACGGAGTACCGCCTGCGTGACTGGCTCATCTCCCGCCAGCGCTACTGGGGAACGCCCATCCCCATCGTCCACTGCGAGGAGTGTGGCCACGTCCCCGTCCCCGAGGAAGACCTGCCCGTCGAGTTGCCGCCGTATCTCAGGACGTCGGGCAACCCGCTCGCGGAGAGCGACGAGTTCGTCGAGACGGAGTGTCCCGACTGCGGGGGGCCCGCGGAGCGCGAAACGGACACGATGGACACGTTCGTCGACTCCTCGTGGTACTTTCTGCGCTTTCTCTCGCCGGACCTCGACTCGGCGCCGTTCGACTCCGACCTCGCAGACGAGTGGCTCCCCGTCGACGTCTACGTCGGCGGCGAGGAACACGCCATCCTCCACCTGCTCTATATCCGCTTCTTTACGCGGGCGCTCTCTGATCTGGGCCTGCTCGAGACGCGCGAACCCGTCGAGCGACTCATCAACCAGGGCACAGTCCTCTACGAGGGCGAGAAGATGTCTGCCTCGAAGGACAACGCCATCTCACCCCACGAGTACGGCGCGGAGACGACGCGCCTGTTCTTGCTCTCGGCCGCGCATCCGGCACAGGACTTCGAGTGGACGGTCACCGACGTGAGTTCGGTCTACGACTTCCAGCAGCGGCTCTACAAGATGGTGACGGAGGCCGAGCGACTGTCGACGACCGACGAACGCCGCCCGCAGGACGACTACGTCGACCGGGAGATAGACCGCACGATCGCGGCCATCACCGACGAGTACGACCGCTTTCGCTTCCACAGAGTGGTCAACGAGGCACAGGCACTCGCGGGGCTTTTGCGACGGTATCGCGACTACGAGACACCCAATGGAGACACCTACCGGCGGGGACTGCGGGCGCTGACTCGCTTCGTCGCGCCGCTGGCGCCCTATCTCGGCGAGGAACTGTGGAACCGCCTCGACACCGAGGGGCTCGTCGTCGAAGCCGACTGGCCAGAACCCGAAGAGGCGGTCCCCGAGTACGGACTGGAGCGACGACTGGTCGACCGGACGCTCGACGACGTGCGCGACATCACGACGGTCGTCGACATCGACGACCCCGAGGAGATCGATGTGGTCGTCGCGGAACCGTGGAAACACCGCGCCTACGACCTGGTGCGGGCGGCCGACCCAAGCGAGGCCGTCGTCGCGACGGCGCTCGAAGACGAACTCGTCGCCGACCACCGCGAACGGGCCGGTGAGTTCCTCGCGGACCTGGTCGAGCGCGGCGAAGGCCTCGAACCCGTCCTCGACGCCGAGCGTGAACTCGCCGTGCTCCAGAGTGCGGCATGGCTGTTCGAAGACGAGTTCGGTGCCGACGTGTCTGTCAGGCAGGCCGACCCCGACGACGACCCTGGATTCGCGGATACTGCCGAACCCGCCAGACCTGCGATCCACATCTCCTGAGCTATCTCTCGAGGTCGCTACTGTCCCCGGTCTGTCGCCCGTCTCGTCCCGTTGCCCGGAGTGACACGGGACATCTCACTGCCACAGTGTTTTCACAAATGAGAACTATATCGCGATATAGTAGGCACGTGATCCCCGAATGCCTGGTCTACCAGGCCACACTGAGGTTTCTGATTTCAATCTTGATATGCCTTAAACAAAACTGGCAACAGATATTTAAGCACGAATGAGGTAAGCAAGTGCGAGGAAATGGGTGACACGTTGAGCGGTAGAGGGGTGCCGGGTGGTGTTCGTGTCTGATTCGGCGAACGCGGGCGACGTGGGCCGACCACGGAACTCGTCGACGCCGCGGGCACTGATTCACAAGAAAATACTGGAAGCGGCGTCGTCGATGCCGGAGGCGACGATGGCGGAGGTCGCCGACGAGGTGAGCGGTGCCTCGACGGACCTCGTCGAGCGGGTACTCGCGGAGTACGGCGACCCGGCGGAATCCGAGTCGGGTTCTCCCGAGACACCGGTCGACAGCGGCGGCGAAACGGCGGACGAAGGCCAAGACCTGACCGAATCCGGACAGGTACCAGACCGGGTCGATGCCCCTGTCGAAACGGACGAACCCGGGATCGAACCGAACGTCTCGGCCGAGGATCCGCCGGTCCGTGCCGACGGCGACGCCACAGTCGACGACCCCACGGTCGACGATATCGCAGTCGACGACCGGGCAGCCGAGGACACCGTCGAGGGCGAGAGCGAAACAGACGACAGCGATCGGGCGGATGCCGGGGGTTCCGAGACCGAATCCGAGAGCATGACAGACGACACGCCGGTCCGTACTCCCGAGGAGTTGAGTGAGAAAGAGCTGGCCGTACTCGAAGTGGTTGCGGAGCGACCGGACGCGACACAGGCAGAGATCGCAGACGTCCTCGGGGTCAGCCGAGCGACGGTCAGCAAGCGCGCCAGCGGTATCGACGGCTTCGACTGGCAGCGCAGAGCCGCGTTCGTCGACCGTCTCTTCGAAGACGACGTGGGCGCGCTCACGCGTGGCGACGCGGAGGCTTCGACGGTCCCGCCGTCGTCGCTGGAACGGGGCGACGCCCGAGCAGACGGTGACCGCCGCCGGACGGCCGGGTCCGGACTGGCTTCGGGCGACGAGGCCGACCGCAGCGAAATCGCGGCGCGGCTCGACCGTATCGAGTCGCGGCTCGACGGACTCGAATCCCGGGAGGTGAGGGCGAACGGCATCTCCGACCCGACACTCGCTCACAAGGTCGTCCACGCCTGTATGGAGTCCGAGAATGTCTCCGAAGAGGAGGAACTCCGGGTCGTCTCCGCAGTGCTGAACGGCGACGCAGACGACTGAACCGGTAGGAGACGACACGGGCAACCTATTCGTGTTCCGTCACGTCGGGTAGCCACTCGATATTCTCCGGATCGTCGTGCGCCACAGTCATAGCCGAGCGTATCGAACGGGCGACCGATGGAGCTAACCCGCCGGGCGGTACTCGCCGGCGGTCTCGGGAGTGCCGTCGGCGTCCACGGAACTGTTCGGGGCCGTACCGACCGCCCGTCGCCGGCGAAAGTCGGGTCGGCAGTCGACGCGCGGATCGGTTTCGTCGGCGACGTCATGCTCGGTCGGAGCGTCGACGAGCACTGGCGGGGCCGTGACCCTTCCGGTGTGTGGGACGGCCTCGGCGCGCGACTCGACGCGCTCGACGGGCTCGTCTGTAACCTGGAGTGTACGGTCTCGGACCGTGGAGAGCGACGCCCCGGCCGGACCTACTACTTTCGCGCCGACCCCGACTGGGCGATACCCGCGCTCGAAGCGGCGGGCGTCGCGTTCGCGAGTCTCGCGAACAACCACCTGCTCGATTTCGGGCCGGTCGCACTCGCGGACACGCGCTCGCACCTCACCGAGGCGGGCATCCCCCACGCTGGGGCCGGAACGGACCGAGAGACGGCGGTCGAGCCGACGACTTTCGAGGTCGCCGGTATCACGGTCGGCGTGCTCGCGCTGACCGACCAGTCACGGTCCTACGCCGCTGGCGCTTCCTCACCCGGAACGGCCTACCTCCCTCTCGATCACCGACTCGCACGCACGCGGGAAACCGTCGACCGTGCGCTCCGTCGAGTCTACGAGGCCGGCGCGGACCTGGTGGTCGCCTCGCTGCACTGGGGGCCCAACTGGGTTGTTCGCCCCGCAGCGACCCAGCGTGCGTTCGCCCGCTGGCTGGTCGACCGCGGCGTCGACGTCGTCCACGGTCACAGTGCCCACGTTCTCCAGGGTGTCGAGGTCTATCGCGGCCGACCGGTCGTCTACGACGCTGGTGATTTCGTCGACGACTACGTGACGAAACCCCGATTACACAATAAGTGGAGTGCGCTCTTCGAGCTGGAGATCCGGGACGGCCAGGTGCGGGCGCTGTACGCCGATCCTGTCGTCATCGACGACGAGACGGTCCACCCCGCCGACAGGGAATCGCTACCCGACGCCGACGAGGGGGCGGGTGCCTGGGTCCGCGAGCGACTGCGAACTCTCTCCGAAGCGTTCGGGACTACGGTCGAAGACTCGGCGACGGGCGTTCGGATCCCCCTCGGCTAACGTCCTCGAGATTCAGAGTGCACTGTCGTCGAGACGACTGCGACACTCAGAAATAGCTCAATACGTCGACCCCGACGTCGAAGTGGTCGAGGAAGACGTAGCCGAGGTAGATACCGACGATCCCGAGCAAGCCACTCAGGTTCGGCGGAGCGGGGATCGGCACGTTCAGAAACCGGAAGACGGCACCGGTCAGGAAACCGGTCACCAGCGCCAATACGGCGAGTGTCGCCTGTGTCATACCCGACCTTCGACCGGGGGGGACTCACCGTTTTCGACGGACCCGCGGTCACTACTTCGCAGGCGATCCACTCGGCGTCGCCACTTCCCGGGTAGTCTCAAAGAGTAAGTGGGGTGGGTGGGGGGTGGGGTTGTGGCACCGAACTGGTGCCGCACCTGAACGGAGACACGCCTAACAGATAAAACTCACTCTCCAATTATCTCTATCGATACTCGTTCGAAAATATCGAGTGATTGCGTCGATATAGTTCAGCAGATTTCACGAATGAAAATTGGAGGGGAACCGCTATGGCGTCAGGAGTCACAGTGTCGACAGAACCATGGAACCCGAGACGGCGGCCGGACCGGTCTCCGGGGACAGGGGGGAGACAGGAACTGGCGACGACGCGGCGACGGTGCTCGTCGTCGACGACAACAGGGCGATCGCGGATACGTACGCGGCGTTTCTCCGCGAGGAGTACAGTGTGCGGACAGCCTACGGCGGGCAGGAGGCGCTGGCGGCCGTCGACGCGACCGTCGACGTAGTACTGCTAGACCGCCGGATGCCGGACGTCTCCGGTGACGAAGTACTGGCAGCGATCCGGTCCAGAGCACTCGACCCGCGGGTCGTCATGCTGACCGCTGTCGACCCCGATTTCGACATCGTCGACATGCCGTTCGACGCCTACGTCGTCAAGCCAGTAGAGCGCGGGGACGTCGTCGGCGTCGTCGCAGAGATGTGCCAGCGGGCCAGTTACGACGACGAATTCCGGCGCTTTCTCTCGCTGGCTTCCAAGCGAGCGGCGCTGGAACGCGAGAAAGACGACACCGAACTGGCCGACAGCGAGGAGTACGAGCGGATCGAGGATCGTCTCGCGACTCTGCGCGAGCGACTCGGTATCGACACCGAAGACGTCGAGGGGATCTTCGGCGGCACGGTCCCGGACATCGCGCCCAGTGACGCCGTCACCGCTGGGCCGAGCGAGTGACCGGTCGACGGTCGAGTGACCGGCGACGAGCCGTCGCCATCCGATGTCGGGACCTACTGGCTCTCCTGTGTCGACACGCTTAGGGTGTCTCCGTCGTTGCTACCGGGCAATGGAGGGGTCGCTCTGGTACGTGTTGACCGGCACGCGCGGCGGCGAGAACCGCGTCAGGCTGTTGCGCGCCGTCGACGAGCAGCCGCGAAACGCGAACCAGCTCGCCGAGGACCTCGATCTGAACTACAAAACTGTCAGACACCACCTCGACGTGATGACCGACAACGACATCCTCCGCAAGAGCGGCGACGACTACGGCGCGGTCTACCTGCCCACCGACCGGGTCGACGAACACTGGGGCACCGTCGAAGACATCTTCGAACGGATGGAGTAACTATGGTCGAATTACGGAAAGGGTATATTCGGGACAGCGTACAAGGGTGGCACGGATGAGTATCTGGCTCGACGCCGCGAGCGTGGCCGCGACGGTCAACGTCGTCCTCCTCCTCGTGTTGAGCGGTATCTGGGCCCGCAACTACCGCCAGTTTCGCTCGAAGCATCCCCTCGGACTCCTGCTCTTTGGTCTGGCCCTGCTCGCCGAGAACTGTCTGTCATTTTACTACTACGTCCTCGACCCGCAGGTCGCCGGCCTCCTCCAGACCAACGCACCGGTCGCCGGCCGCGCGATGGCGTTCGTCCAGGTGCTCGAACTCGTCGCGATCCTCGCGCTCGTCTGGATCACCTGGGATTGACACGGTCGAACCCGCGACCGGTCCGCCCACTCCCGGGTCGCTGTCGACACAGTATACCGTCCCAGTGTTTGGTGAGATTTGGGTCTCACGGGTGTCTGGCTCGTGTCCCACCTCGGAAAATCCTCTTTAAGTGATAGTCCTCGGATACGGTCGATGTCGCGTAAAACACGTCGAGAGATGCTCGCAGCGCTCGGTGCAACGGCCGCAGTCGGCCTCGCCGGCTGTAGCGGTAACGGTGACGGCGGCGACGGCGGTGACGGCGGCGACGGCGGTGACGGCGGCGATGGGGGCGACGGCGGTGACGGTGGCGACGGTGGGGACACGCCGACCCCGACCGAGGACATGGGCGGGATGACCGAAACCGACACTTCGGCTGGAACGGACACGATGGGGACTGCGAACGTCCGCATCGCGCACTTCTCCCCGAACGCGCCGAACGTCGACGTCTACCTCGACGGGTCGGTCGTCCTGGAAGACGTCCCCTTCCGGGCGGTCAGCGACTACCTCGAGGTCCCCGCTGGCGCACACACCGTCGAGGTCACGGCTGCAGGCGACCCCGACACCGTCGCCTTCGAGGGCGAGGTGACCGTCGAGGCGGCCGACTACACGATCGCCGCTATCGGAAACCTCGGCGGTGACGAGAACGGCTTCGAGCCGCTCATTCTGGAAGACGACAACAGCGAGGTCGCCGACGACACCGCCCGCGTACGACTGGTACACGCCTCACCCGACGCACCCGCCGTCGACGTCACTGCCGGCGGGAACGCGGTGTTCGACGGCCTCGCATACGGCAACGCCGCGACCGGCGAAGTCCCCGCTGGCACCTACACGCTGAACGTCAGACCTGACACCGAGGAAAACGACGGCGACGTCGTGGGGACCTTCCCCGCCCAGTTCGAGGGCGGCACCACCTACACGGTGTTCGCCGGCGGCTACCTCTCGCCTGACGACGCGATGGGCGACGCCGCGTTCGACCTGACTGCGGTCGTCGACTCGGGTGCCGGCGGCGGTGGCCTGGTCGACCCCGCGAACCTCCGGGTCGGTCACTTCTCGCCCGACGCCCCGAACGTCGACGTCTACGTCGACGGCGACGCGGTGCTCACCGACGTCCCGTTCCGGACGCTCAGTGACTACCTGACGCTCCCCTCGGGGACGCGCACGGTCGAGATCACGGCCGCCGGCGACCCCGACACGTCGGTCTTCGAGGGCGACGTCGAACTCGCGGCGGCGGACTACACGGTCGCGGCGATCGGCGAACTCGACGGCGACGAGGCGTTCCGACCGCTCGTCCTCGAAGACGACAACAGCGACCCCGGCGGCGACCAGTCCCGCGTGCGCCTGGTCCACGCCTCGCCCGACGCGCCCACCGTCGACGTGACTGCTGGCGGCGACGCGGTGTTCGACGGTGTGGCCTTCGGCGAAACCGGCACCGCAACCGTCCCCGCGAACGACTACACATTGAACGTCCGTGGCGACACCGAGGCAAACGACGGCGACGTCGTCGCCGACTACGACGTCTCGCTGAACGGCGGGACCGTCTACACCGCCTTCGCCGTCGGTTACCTCTCACCCGACGACGAACCTGCCGACGAGGCCTTCGATCTGCAGGTCGCCCAGGACGCGAGTTACTGAGCGGATTCGGCGCCCGATCCCCTTCTTTCGGCCCCCTCTCTCGGTCGGACTTCCCGACGGTCCCCGCTGACGGTTCAGGATCCAAATATACGTCCTCGTGAAGTTCAGTTTCACAACGAAAATCGCATTCAAATAGGGGTGTGTACGATAGAGTCAGGATGAGACGACGCCGAGTGCGGTTCGGACCGGTGACTGAACGGGAGAGACCAGTCGAGAGACCTGCGCGAACGGACGTCCCGTGGCGATGAACCGCAACGACCGTGCGATAACGGGCTTTGCGATGGCCGGTCACGGGCTGGTCCACACCTACGAACTCGCGGTCCCGATACTGCTGACGGTCTGGCTCGTCGAGTTTCCCGTCACCTCGGCCACGCTCGGGACCGTCGTCGCGGTCGGGTACGGACTCTTCGGCGTCGGCGCGCTCCCGGCGGGGATCCTCGTCGACCGCTTCGGATCCCGGGTCCTCATCGTCGCGTGCACGCTCGGGATGGGGCTCTCCTTTCTCCTGCTGGCGGTGCTCCCCGGTGTCGCGGGTATCGCGGTCGCGCTCGCGGTCTGGGGCGTCGCCGCGAGCGTCTATCACCCCGCGGGGCTCACGCTGATCAGCAAGGGCGTCGAGGAGCGGGGCGCCGCCTTCGCCTACCACGGAATGGCCGGCAACGCAGGCATCGTCGCTGGCCCGTTCCTCACCGCGCTCTTGCTCCTGGCGGTCGAGTGGCGCGTCGCCGTGGCGATTCTGGCTGTGCCGGCACTCGCCGCCGGTTTCGTCGGATCCCGCGTCGAGTTCGACGAAGCCGCGGCCGTGACGGCCGCCGACGGCGGCGACGCGCCCGAGACCGACGTCGAATCGTTCTCCGAATTCCTCACGGCCTCCCGGGGCGTGTTCACCGTCGGCTTCCTGACGGTCTTCGCGCTGGTGATGTTCAACGGGCTCTACTACCGTGGGATGCTCACCTTTCTACCGGGACTGCTGAGTGACTTCCTGGCCCCGCTCGTCGACACCGCGGGGAGCGCCGAGGGCGGCCTGGGCCCCGTCTCGGAGGGAGCGGTCGCCGGCGAGTTCGACCTCTCGCGGTATCTCTACGCCGGGTTACTCGCCGTCGGGATCGGCGGCCAGTACGTCGGCGGCCGACTCACCGACGCCGTCGAACCCGAACGCGGGGTCGCGGTCATGCTCGCGGCACTGACCGTCATCGCGGTCCTGTTCGTCCCCGCCTCGGCGACGCTCCCGGCGCTGCTCGCGGCCAGCGTCGCGCTCGGATTCGCGCTGTTCGCGATGCAACCGCTCACGCAGGCGACTATCGCGAAGTACTCCCCGCCCGAACACCGGGGACTGTCCTTCGGCTACACCTACCTCGCCATCTTCGGTATCGGCGCGCTCGGCGCCTCGGTCACCGGCGCGGCGCTCACCTACGGCACGACGAGTACGCTCTTCGTCTTGCTCGCGGCGTTTTCCGCGCTCGCGCTGGCACTCGCCGTGTCGTTGATCGTCCGCGAGTGACGAAGAGCCCGGATAGTGCTCTCGCTCACCGACTTGCTCCGTGAGTAAGTTTGCGTGGGTGCAGTCCCTGTGGGGACGACACCTGCACTTTCTTCGGCGGCGATGCCGCCTCGATCGCGGGTGGAACCCGCGCGATAGGTGCGTGGGACCGGATTTGAACCGGAGGAAGACGGTCCGGCTCGGGTCTTCGACCCTCGCGGGCTGCGTCTTCCAGGGTTCGAATCCAGTCGTGCACTCTAGACCGCTCGCGTTCGCTCGCGGTCAATAGGTGCGTGGGACCGGATTTGAACCGGCGGACCCCTACGGGACAGCGCCCTCAACGCTGCGCCGTTGGCCTGGCTTGGCTACCCACGCACGCTGTGTCAGTCTGCGACTAATCGTTGCCCCGCGCCCCGTAAAAGCACTTTCGTTTGCGCCTTCTCACCGGTGCCCGCTGTGGAGTCGGTTGCTCCGGAGTCGAGGACTCCGAAAGGGGGAGTGGAGCGTCCCGGACCGTGCTCACCGGGCACGATGGCCCCGTAGCCACCCGTACCGGGTGACCCCCACCCACCGCACCCGGCCGTGTTCGGTCGCGAACCGGCGTGCAGTGGGTGTGGTACATATTGACAGACGTCGTATTAAATCCGAGGATCCGGACGGATCCACCACGGAGCGGACCCGATCGTTGCCTTTCCTGCCGACATCGCACCCCGATCGACGGTCTCGCGAGTGTCGTGGCGTGTCTCCCGGAGAAATCGGTACCGGACGGGCCGGGTCAGCGGGTCTAGGTGGGTGCAAGACCGACCGTGGGTGGGACGGTGGGTGGGTGGGTGGGTGGGGTGGAAGACCGGTAGACGGTATCGGTCGATAGATGTGGGTGTCTGAGCGTCGCCCGTGCCCGTACCGGTGAACCGACAGTCGCCACCAGGCACCGAACGTGAACGCGGATCCGTGTGTGGTGGCACCTCTAACTAATGTGCAAAGATACAAAAAACTTGTCGTCAGTAAATGATTGTGGAATGTGTTGTTGATTAATAACTTTTCACCCGATGAAAAAGTGCGTTCGCCGGCGGGTCGGTGGTGTGAGGTCGCAGATATCGTCGGCGCCGACGTTCGTCGCGGCCCGAACCCCACAATTCAAATAGCGTCTACCCACTACCGGGCGGTATGGCCAAGTATTCGACCGGTGGTGGTGGCTCCGGCGAGAGCGAGACGTGTGAGCTCTGTGGCGCCGCCGACACCGACCTCCGGACGGCGAAAGTCGCGGGCGCGACACTCCAGGTCTGCCCCGACTGTGCCGCCCAGCACGACGAGTCGGCGACAGCAGGGTCGAGCGGGAGTGCAAGCGACGGCAGCGACCGGGACAGCAGTCGGCGCGCCGCCCGGAACACCGCCCGCATGCACGACGCCGCTGCCGGCGACAGCGAGCACTGGGAGGACGGCGCCGACTACGACGACGACCAGTTGCCCTACCTCGTCGCGGGCTACGGCGAACTGGTCACCGAGGCCCGCCAGGACGCCGGCCTCCAGACCGCCGAACTCGCCGAGGTCGTCGGCGTCGACGAGTCCGACGTCATCGCTGTCGAACAGGGCCGAGCCACCAAGGCCGGCGTCGGCGGATCACTCATCGAGACGCTCGAGACCGAACTCGACGTCGAACTCGTCGACGATACCTGATCTCCGAAACTTCTCTCACTGACAGACATCCTCTCTGACGACCCTCGCTGGTGTCGTCTGAAACGGTTCTCACAGACGTCGTCCGAACCCGTTCTCACCGACTTCGGGACCTACCTGTCGTCTCTCGTCCGGTCGTGGCCCGGCAACTTTTGCAGGTCCCCCGCTAACGGACCGGTATGGAGCTATCGGCGACACAGACGGCCATCCGGGAGACGGTACGGGAGTTCGCCGTCGAGGAGATACGGCCGACACTCCGGGAGTGTGACCGCGAAGAGCGCTTTCCCGAGGACGTCTGGGACGGGCTCGCTGCACTGGACCTGACGGGGCTGACGACGCCCGAGACCTACGACGGGTTCGACGCCGACCGCCTCACGTACGCCGTCGTCAACGAGGAGGTGGCCTACGGGTCACTCGCTGTGGCGACCGCGCTGTCGGTCCACTGCCTGGCGACCTCCTGTATCGCGGAGTTCGGCGACGAGGACCTCCGGGCGGCGTGGCTCCCCGAGATGGTCGACGGCCGTCCGGTGGGAGCGTTCGCGCTCTCGGAACCCGACGCCGGCTCGAACCCCGTCGAGATGACGACGACGGCGGCCCGCGACGGCGACGAGTGGGTCCTCGACGGAACGAAACAGTGGATCACCAACGGCGCTCGCGCGGGCGTCGTCGTGGTCTTCGCGAAAGCCAGGACCGACTCCGACGTGGGTGCCGACCCAGGAGCGAACGGCGACTCGGTGACGCAGTTTCTGGTCCCCGCCGACGCCGACGGTCTCACGGTCGGCGACCCCGAGGACAAACTGGGGTTGCAGGCGAGTGACACCGTGTCGTTGACCTTCGACGGCGTCCGGATCCCCGACCAGTACCGGTTGACCGAGGTCGGGCGGGGGCTCGCGGCGGCGCTGTCGATCCTCAACGGCGGCCGTGTCGGGATCGCCGCACAGGCCGTGGGACTCGCACAGGCAGCGCTCGACGAGGCGGTCGACTACGTGGGCGAGCGCGAGCAGTTCGACCGCCCGATCGGCGAGTTCCAGTCCGTTCGGCACACGCTCGCGGAGATGCACGCGCAGGTCCAGGCCGGGCGACTGCTCACCCGTGACGCGGCCCGACGACTCGACGCCGGCGAGGGTGCCGACGGGCGACTCGCGGCGAGCACGGCGAAGTACTTCGCGAGCGAGGCGGCCGTCGACGTGACGAGCGACGCCGTCCAGTTACACGGTGGCGCCGGCTACACGACCGCCCACCCGGTCGAACAGTTCTATCGCGACGCGAAGGTCACGACCATCTACGAGGGGACGACGCAGGTCCAGAAAGACGTCATCGCGCGACATCTGCTCGACTGACCAGCGGCGAGAACCAGTGTGAGTGCTGTGGCTACACCGGCCGAATTCGGCCCGAAACCCGGAGACGTGACAGTGATACCGAAGTTCTGGCGGGTAGGCTTATGTCACTGGGGCCGAAACGCGCTCTGTATTCGGTAGATGAGTTACCTGCTCGTGGACCCGACGGCGGTGCTGGTCGTCGGCGGGACCGAGACGGGGCGACGACGGGTCCGGTCACTCGTCGCCGGGGGGACGGCGACGGACGTACTGACAGCGTCTGCGATGGGTACCGCCGTCTCACACCTGGACGAACGCGACGACGTCGGCTGTGTGGTCTCGCTGGTCGACGGTGATTCGGGAGACAGCGCGGCCGACCACGTCACGAACGAGTGCGAGACGCTCCGTGAGTACAGCGACGAGTTACCGGTGCTGGTGGTCGCCGACGACGCCGACGTCGCGGGGGCGGTCGCCACCCGCCGGCACTGTCGGTACCTCCCGGGATCGGCGCCAGACCGACGACTCGTCGCTGCAGTCGACGACGCGCTCGCGACCTACACCGAGCGGCGCCGGGTGGTCGCCGAGAGCAGTCTCTTCCGGACGCTGCTCGCCGAGTCGGACGTCCCGATATACGCGAAAGACGACCGGGGGAGACACCTCTACAAGTCAGACCTCGACGGTGACCTGCGGGACCCGGCCGACATCGTCGGCAAGACCGACCTCGATCTGGCGGACGAAGGGTACCTCGACGCCGCCCGGGACACGTACGCCGACGACGTGGCGGTGATCCAGTCGGGCGAGGGGCTCTACGAACAGGAAGAGCGGGCCGGCCGCGGGGACGAGGAGTACTGGTCGCTGACGACGAAAGTCCCGTGGCGAGACGACGCGGGCGAGGTACAGGGGCTCGTGGGCATTTCCTTCGACATCACGCGGTGGAAAGAGCGCGAACGCCGACTCGAAGCCGAACGCCGGCGTATCGACCGGTTCACCAAGTACCTCGCACACGACCTCCGGACGCCGCTGCAGGTCGCCTACGGCGCTCTCGACGCCGCTCGGGAGGGCGACGAGTCGGCCTTCGAGAAAGTCGAGGACGCACACGAGCGCATGCGGACGATAGTCGAGGACCTGCGGGGGATCTCCTCGACGCCGATGCGTCTGGGCGGGGGGTACGACGCGGTCAGCGTGGGGCTGGCCTCCACGCATCTGGTGGCGCTGGTCGAAGAGGTGTGGCAGTCGGTAGACGGCGGGGGGCGAGCGCTATCGGTCGAACTTCCGGAGGACACGCTCGTCGTCGCTCGGGTGGGCGTCGTCCGTCCGCTCGTCGAGACGCTCCTGCGCAACGCGATCGAACACGCCGGTCCCGACGTGACCGTCACCGTGGGTTCGGCCCACCCACAGGGTTTTTTCGTCGCCGACGACGGCCCCGGATTCCCCGAGGCGGTGCTGTCGGCACTTCAGGGCGGAGACACCGAGGACCACGACGCGCTCGGGCCCGGGTTGCTCGCCGTCCTCGACACCGTCGACCAGCAGGGCTGGGAGCTCTCGGCCGGCGAGAGCGCGTCGGGCGGTGCACGCATCGCGGTCACGAACTGTCCGGTCGTCACGACCACGCTCGTCGACGCCGACAGTGGCGAGTCCGTCCCGCTCACCGAGAGCACGGACGTCGGCGCGGTGACCCGTCCCGGGAGCGCCGACTACGACGCCGAGACGGACACCTGGCGTATCACCGGGAACGGACGAGACGTCTGGGGAGACACCCACGAGTTCCACCTCGTCTCCGGGACGGCACGCTCGCCCGTGCGAATCCAGGGTCGTATCACCGACCTGGACGCGGCCCACGAGTACACCAAGGCCGGATTCCTCGTCAGAGGTGGGACCGAGGCCGACGCCCCGTTCGGGTACGTCGGCACTACCGGCGACCACGGTTCGGAGACCACCTGGCGTCTCTCCCGGGACGGACACACTAACAGTACACAGTTCGAGGAGCGCCCAGAGGCGTTCAACTGGTACCGCATCGAGTACGGCGACGGCGACTGTACCTGTTATCTCTCGGCCGACGGCGAGGAATGGCGACCCGTCGACCAGCGGGCAGTCGACCTCGGCGAGGAAATCACCCTCGGGCTGCTGGTCTGTAGTCACAGCGCCGAGGAGACCGCCGAGGCGACGTTCCGCTCGGTGTCGGCCTGTCGCCTCGATACGTGAGATACCCGTGATGCCGTGGTATCCGTGGCGCCTGTGGTGCCCGTGGCTCCTATGATGCCCGAGAGGTACCGTCGCTTGCCGGCGGGTCGCCGGTGGGGGCAGGCGCCGCTCGAGACGACGGGCGAAGGCCATTAGGTCCGGCGGGTGGTACGGACGAGCGTGACCGAGTACGACGCCATCGTGTACGACCTGGACGGGACGCTCGTCCGACTCGACGTCGACTGGGGGGCCGTCAGGGAACGAACGGAGACGGTGCTCACCGACCGAGATATCGCGGTCGGAGCGGCCGACATCTGGACGATACGCGAACTCGCGGCCGACCACGGCGTCCTCGACAGAGTCGACGAGATAATCGCCGAGTTCGAGCGCGAGGGCGCCCGGAACGGGACGCGGCTCTCGCTGGCCGAGGAGTTACCCCACACGGTCCCGGTCGGTGTCTGTTCGCTCAACGCCGAAGGGGCCTGTCGGATCGCGCTCGAACATCACGGACTCGACGGCCACGTCGACGCCGTCGTCGGTCGCGGGACGGTCGACACGGTCAAACCCGATCCCGGTCCCCTGCTGGCCGCACTGGAGCAACTCGGAGTCGGACCGGAAGACGCGCTGTTCGTCGGTGATTCGGATACCGACCGCGTGGCCGCCGAACGCGCCGGGACGGCATTCGAGTGGGTCGGCGACCGCACCGAGCGGTGACCACGAGAGTCGCCCGAGTCAGTCGACGGTCTGCCAGCGTTCGATCCCGTAGACTGCGAGGGCGGTGACGAACCAGACGACCGCGCCGACGCGGATAGCGAATCCTGCTCGCGCCCCCCAGGTGGGGAGTTCGACCGACGTCGAGAGGATCGCGACGAGTGGTGCACCCAGGGCGATCGTGGCGACGAACGTGATCTGCATGACTCGCCCGTAGTCGACGCCCTCGGGATCGGTGCGGCCGACGCGCTCTGGCACGTTCGGGGATTTCGTCGGCAGCGTCTTGAGTGGTACGTTCCCGGCGCGACCGGACCCTGTGGACCGATGCCGTAAGCACGGTGCGTACGGACCACTGTCGGCCGGGGAGGAGTACGGACCGCGGTCAGTCAGAGGGACAGTCAGGCCCCGATCAGACGGTCCCGGACGGCCGCGAGACGGGGAGAGAGGTGTCTGTAGCCGAGTGCGGTGAGGACGCCGAGCGACGGACCCCACGCGAGGTGTGCCACCAGGGTGACCCCCGAGAGGCTGGGGATATCGGCCGGAACACCCAGCAGTCGCAACCAGACCGCCGAGACGAACCCGGCGGCGACGAACCAGAGCACGAGCCCCCAGCCCGCACCCACGAGGACGTACGCCGGGAGAGAGTCTCGATACCGGCCGGGTGCGAGTGTCACAAGTCCAGCGAAGACGAAGCCGAAGACGACGCTGTGGAACTGGTGGGTGATCCAGCCAACGACCGCGTGTTCGGCCCCGTAGAGGGCACCGATGATCCCGACCGAGCCCCCGAGCTGTTCGGCGGCGACGCCGTAGACGACGCCCGCGACGAGTGCGGCGCCGACGACCACGGCGAGTCGCGGTGTGTCGGGACCGACGGCGGTCGGGTCGGTCCCGATCCGGTCCAGTCCCGACGGCTCCTCGTCGGCCCGCGAGAGGACGACAGTGACTGTCGTCCCGTCCTGTCCGACGTCGGCGTCGACGGACCCACCGTAACTCGCGACCAGAAAGCGCACGAAGTAGAGTCCGAACCCCGAGCGCGGGCCGTCGCCGTCCTCGACGTCGCCCGTCTCCAGGAGACGTCGCTCGCGCTCGGGGAGCCCCGGGCCGCGGTCGGTGACGGCCACGCTGACGGTGTCGGCCGTCGCTGTCACGGAGACTTCGACCGGCGTCCCCGCCGGCGTGTGGACGACTGCGTTCTCGACGAGATGCGTGAACACGTAGCCCAGGCGCTCGTTGGCCAGTGCCTCGGGGTCGTCGGGGTCGTCGGCGTCGTCTATCACGACCTCCGCGTCGGGGTGGCTGTCCCTGACCGACTGGACGGCGGCCTCGACGTGTGCGCGGACACGCACCGGGCCGACCGCGGCCCCGTCCGAGCCCGCGTTCTCGGTGAGATAGCCGACCTCTTCGATGGTCTCCTCGATGCCGTCGGACCGGTCGGCGACGACCTGTTCGGCGTCCCGGCCGCCGGCCTCGCGGAGCGCGGCGTAGCCCCTGATAGCGGTCAGGCCGTTCAGAACCTCGTGGCGGAGCAACTGATTCAGGACTTCGAGTCTGGTCGTCTGTCGCCGTAACTGGGTCCGCTGGCGGCGGTTCCGGGACGCGTAGAGCCCCGTGAGTGTCCCGCCGACGCTCCCGCCGATGAGGAAATTCGAGAGGTGCGTCTGCGACTGGAGCCCCGCGACTCCCGTCGTCGCCTCTGGTGCAGAGCCAAGGAGCGTCAACACGACCAGCGTGAGCATCCCCGCGGTGCCGAGGACACACCAGATGGCGGTCGTCCGGACCAGTTCACGGTCGACGTCCGCGACTGTCAGTGCCACGCCGAACGCCGACAGGCCGAGTCCGAGCACCAGCGGGACGACGCCCGAGAGATAGAACCGAGCGGGTGACTGGTCGACCGCCAGTACGACGGTAAACCGGGTGAGAAAGAACCCCACCCCTGCGACCACGAGACCGCTGTAGTTCAGACGTGCGTCCATCGAAACGTGGATGTCGACCAACGAGTTGCGACCCTGATAAAGATATCCCGGGGAGCGTCCGAAATCCGTCCGGAATCTGCCAGTCGACGCCGAAAATCTCCCGTCAGTCGTCGACGAGTGCCCGGTCGAGAAACGCACCGACTCGGTCGGAGAACGCCGCCGGCCGCTCGACCATCGCGAGGTGTGCCGCGTCGGCTATCTCGGCGTACTCGCCACCAGTGTGTTCGGCCAGATACTCGTGGTAGGCCGGTGGCGTCAGACTGTCGTGTTCGCCGACGAGCGCGAGTGTCGGGACTCCGACCGCCGAGAGCCGGTCTCGCACGTCGAAGCGGTGACACGTGAGGAAATCGCGGCGTGTGACCGCCTGACCGGCCTCTGCCATCGTGCTCTTTGACCGCGCTACGGTCTCCGGGTCGGCGTCGTGGAAGAACCGGTCGGGACCGTGGAGAAACTCGACAGCCCGCTCGAAGTCCTCGGCCAGCCACGTCCGCAGGGCTTCGACGACGGCGAGTTTCGCGCCCGTCCCGGCGAGTACGAGGGCGGTGGGGTCGAATTCGGTCTCGATCGCGAGGTGAAGACAGACCGCACCACCCAGCGAGTTGCCGACGAGGACGTCCGCGCCGGTCGCCTCGGCCACTGACACTACGTCTCGCGCGTACGCGGCCAGCGTCTCCCGGCCGTGTTCGGTTTCGACGTCGTCGGAGTCGCCGTGCCCACTCAGATCGATGGCGACAGCCGGATGTGCCGGACCGCCGGGCCCGTACTGTGCGCCCCAGACGCGGTGGGTGCCGCCGCTGCCGTGAACGTACAGGACGTCGGCGTTGTCGACCCCACTGACGTCGGCGACCTCACCGCTGCGAGTCCCGCCAGCGAGCCGATAGGCCGTCTCCCGACCGTCGTGTGTCACCGTCTCCATACGCCAGCCTACCACTCCCTCACGCAAAAGGGTCGGGCAGCGACCGCCCCGGCAGGAGTGTGAACCGCAATTCCACCGAAATCCGGGTCTGGGGGGACGGTACCGGGATTTCTGCGAAACATTTAAATACTCTCGAAACTAACTCAGAGTTAGTATGAGCGAACTACAGCAGTTCGGCGACGAGGTCGCGGTGCGCCGATACGAGTACGACGACGGGGCGGTGCTGGCGGCGGATTTCGGCCCGGCGGTCGACGCCGCGGTCGACGTCGTGGACGGCACCGTCATCGTCGTCCTCGGTGACGAGCAACACGACATCGACGTCGAGGGGGCGTCGAATGCGTTTATCAGCAACGGCGTCCTCACTATCGAGGTGGACGCATGAGACTCACCGTCAAGCCCCTCAAGCAGAAAGACGCCGGTCGCGGACTCGCAGCCATCGACCGCGCGGCGATGGCGGAGCTCGACCTGGAGAACGGCGATTACATCATCCTCGAGGGTGACAGCCGCGCGGTCGCCCGCGTCTGGCCCGGCTACCCCGAAGACGAGGGTCGCGGCGTCGTCCGTATCGACGGTCGCCTGCGCCAGGAGGCCGACGCCGGCATCGACGACGCCGTCGAGGTCGAGAAGGCCGACGTCAAACCCGCAAAGCGCGTGCAGGTCGCACTCCCGCAGAACCTCCGCGTCCGGGGCGACGTCGCCCCGATGATCCGCAACAACCTGAGCGGCCAGGCCATCACCGAGGGTCAGACTGTCCCCGTCTCGTTCGGGCTCGGTCCGCTCTCCTCGATGAGCGGCCAGCAGATCCCCCTGAAAGTCGCGAGCACGAGCCCCGGCGGGACCGTGGTCGTCACCGACTCGACGGAGATCGAAGTCGCCGACGAGCCCGCCGAGCAGATCCAGGGCACCGGCCGCGGTGGCGCCGCCGCACCCGACGTGACCTACGAGGACATCGGCGGCCTCGACGACGAACTCGAACAGGTCCGGGAGATGATCGAGCTCCCGATGCGCCACCCCGAACTGTTCGAGACGCTCGGCATCGAACCGCCGAAGGGCGTCCTCCTCCACGGCCCGCCGGGCACCGGCAAGACCCTGATGGCCAAGGCCGTCGCCAACGAGATCGACGCCTACTTCACGGACATCTCGGGCCCCGAGATCATGTCGAAGTACTACGGAGAATCGGAGGAGCAACTCCGCGAGATCTTCGACGAGGCCGAAGAGAACTCCCCCGCGATCGTCTTCATCGACGAGATCGACTCCATCGCGCCCAAGCGCGGCGAGACGCAGGGCGACGTCGAACGCCGCGTCGTCGCACAGCTCCTGTCGCTGATGGACGGGCTGGAATCGCGTGGCCAGACGATCGTCATCGGCGCGACCAACCGCGTCGACGCCGTCGACCCCGCGCTCCGTCGCGGTGGCCGCTTCGACCGCGAGATCGAGATCGGCGTCCCGGACAAGAACGGCCGCAAGGAGATCCTGCAGGTCCACACCCGCGGGATGCCCCTGACCGACGAGATCGACCTGGAACGCTACGCCGAGAACACCCACGGCTTCGTCGGCGCCGACCTCGAATCCCTCGCCAAAGAGTCCGCGATGGGTGCGCTCCGGCGCGTTCGCCCCGAACTCGACCTCGAATCCGACGAGATCGACGCCGAGGTCCTGGAGAAACTGGAGGTCACCGAGAGCGACTTCAAGCAAGCGCTGAAGGGGATCGAACCATCGGCGCTGCGGGAGGTGTTCGTCGAGGTGCCCGACGTCACCTGGAACGACGTCGGCGGCCTCGACGACACCAAGGAACGCCTGCGTGAGACGATCCAGTGGCCGCTGGACTACCCCGAGGTCTTCGAGACCCTGGACATGCAGGCCGCCAAAGGTGTCCTGCTCTACGGCCCGCCGGGCACCGGCAAGACGCTGCTCGCCAAGGCCGTCGCCAACGAGGCCGAGTCCAACTTCATCTCCGTGAAGGGACCGGAACTGCTCAACAAGTTCGTCGGCGAGTCCGAGAAAGGGGTGCGTGAGGTCTTCAGCAAGGCTCGCGAGAACGCCCCAACCGTGATCTTCTTCGACGAGATCGACTCGATCGCCGGTGAACGCGGCGGTCAGGCGACGGATTCGGGCGTGGGCGAGCGCGTGGTCTCCCAGCTCCTGACGGAACTGGACGGGCTCGAAGAACTGGAGGACGTCGTGGTCGTCGCGACGACGAACCGGCCGGACCTAATCGACAACGCACTCGTCCGGCCCGGGCGCCTCGACAGGCACGTCCACGTCCCCGTCCCCGACGAGGAGGGCCGTCGGAAGATCTTCGAGGTCCACACCCGCGACAAGCCACTGGCCGAGGGCGTCGACCTGGACGATCTGGCGGCCCGCACCGACGGCTACGTCGGCGCCGACATCGAGGCGGTCACCCGCGAAGCCTCGATGGCCGCGAGCCGCGAGTTCATCAACAGCGTCTCGCCCGAGGAGATGGCAGACTCCATCGGCAACGTCCGCGTCACGATGGACCACTTCGAGCACGCGCTGGAGGAGGTCACGGCGAGTGTCGACGAGGACACCCGCGAGCGCTACGAGGAGATCGAAGAGCGCTTCGACACCACCGAAGAGCCCGACGAGAACCAGGTCAGCCGCACCTTCCAGTAGAACGACTGGAACCAGGTCGAATTTCCCGCTCTATCGGGATTTTCACGCCGTTTTCGAGCGTCGTTTCCCTACGGATCGACCATTCATGGGACGGTGACCATCCCCTCGAAGGTATTTTTGTGACGCCAGCGAACGAATGTCTGATATGAGCGACCACGGAGATGACGAGCGAGACGAGACGCGCTCGGCGGGTCGTGGGATGCTCGTCGACGAGGACCTCGCCGAAGCGAAACGGGAAGCGATGGCCCAGGTGATGGAGGCGACCCTCCGCGAGAAGCGTCGGTCCGAGTGGACACCGGAATGAAACCGTTCTTGCCCGGAAGTCGAAAGGTCATTGAGCGACCGCACCCAATCACCGGGCGATGAACGTCAGGCGCCACGTCCCTGCAGTGAGCGGCGTCCTCTCGGTCGTCGCGCTCGCGCTGGTGTTCGCCGCGGCGCTGCGTGTGATTCCCGACTGGCTCCTGCCCCGTGCGCCGGACGCGGTCATCCACGCCATCCCGCACGTCAACGCCGCCGTGAGCGTCACGGCCATCGTGACGATCGTCGTCGGCGTCCGGGCGATCCGTCGCGGCGACATCGCCCGGCACAGACAGGCGATGCTCTCGACGACCGGTCTCTTTACCGTGTTTCTCGTCGCGTACCTCTACCGCGTCGCACTGGAGGGGCCGACCGACTTCACGGGCCCGCAAGCGGTCGAACAGTTCGTCTACTACCCACTTCTGGGGATCCACATCCTCCTCGCGGTCGTCTGTGTGCCGCTGGTCATCTACACCCTGTTGCTCGCGCTGACCCACTCCGTCGCCGAACTGCCCGAGACACGCCACCCCACTGTCGGACGAGTCGCCGCCGCGCTGTGGCTCGTCTCCTTCGCGCTCGGGACGGTCGTCTATCTCATGTTGTACGTCGTCTTTCCGGGATAGGAGCGTGTCATCGGATCGTTCGCAGTCGAGCAGTAGACCGATACGGCTCGTGCACTGCTCGGTCGGCGAGGGTTGCTGGCTCTGATACTGTAGACAAGGTATTTTTGTACTGTAACCGAACGCCGAAGAGATGCCGGAAGAGCCCTCCAAACGGTCGAATAGCCTGGTTCGTACAGAAACCAAGATCACGGCCGTCTTTGTTGTACTCGCTGTCGTATCGGTGTTCGGTACAACAACTGTAACTGACCGTCAATGGATTCACTTCGCCGTCCTCCTCGGCGTTGGCGTCGTCATCCCGACACTCATCAACGAATTGCGTAACTAGGGGACCGTCCAGTCAGCACCCACGCGGTCACCGTCCGACTCGTCGGGTGGGATGTCGCTGTTCCCGAATACTGTCCAGTTTCGGTCGGTATTCCCGTCGTTCTTTTCACAATTTGTCGACTGTAAAAGATTTATATTCGACAGGTCCCCAGCGTGGTGTGAGACACATGGGGTGGTGGGAGCGAACGCTGTTCGGAGTGGTGAGTGTCGACCTGACGTTGCGATTCGCGTCGGAACTCGTCGGTATCGTCGATCTGGTCCTGCGGTTCGTCGTCGAAGTACTCGGTCTGGGGCGCACCGTCAGCATCTCGGCCGGTGCCGTCCTCGGGAGTCGACTCCTGCTGGGCCTGGACATCGCGGGCTGGATGTTCGGGTGGCTGCTGTTCTGGCTGTTGCTCTTCCAGTCGACGCCCCTGTTCTTTCCGCGACAGGGCTCACGCGACGACCCGAGCAGCGACTGGACAGCAGGGCTGGCGAACCGGTTCCTGCTCGCGACAGCGACCGTCGGCGTCGGGATCACCTTCGAGGGGTGGCTCGCAGCGCTCGAAACGCGGTTCCACGTCGGGAGTCTCGTCTCCTCACCGGTGTCGATCTCGCCGGTCGGGTTCGGCGGACTCCTCGTGGTGACACTCGTGGGCTACGTCGCGGTTGCCAGTCTGACCACGACGACTCGGGTCGACAGGAAGTACCTGTACGTCCCGAGTGACCGCTACGAGGGTGGGGCCGTGACTGGAGACCGGTATCTGCTGGCGGTCGTCGTTCTCGGAGCGATCCTGGCCACGATGGCCGTCCTGTTCCCGCTCCCCGAACTCCTCCTCGTGAGTCTGCAGACGGCGGACGTCCTCGTGGCCGTGGGGGTCGTCGGCACCAGTGCCGAGTACGTCGTCGCCGCCAGAAACGACATCGTCGAGGGGATGACCGGCGCCGTGCTCTCGGTCTGGGAAGACCTGGAAGAGGTGTTCCATCTGGTGTATATCGTGGCGCCGCTGCTCCTGTTCTGGGTGCTCGCTGTCGAGACGCTGGCGGGTATCGCGTTCGACAGCGTCGTCGCTTCTTCCGTGCCGGGACTCGCAGTCCTCGGGCTGTGTCTCGTCACTATCGGCGTGCAGGTAACCTTCCACTCGTATCGACTGAGCGAACGGGTCCGCGACAGACTCGTCGACGCCGCGTCGGCGAGCCAGGAAGAGGCGCTCAACACCGAGACGAAACCCCGGATTCCGCTCTTCCTGGGTCCCGCGGCGCTGGCCTGGTTCGTCGCGGGTGTCCTCGGGACACGACAGGGGTCGGGGATCGGAGGCACTGCACCTGTCGTATACGAACTCCCGTTCGAACCGGAACTGGCACTGCTCGCGGGTTTCGCGTTCGTCCTGTCGATACTCACGGTCGCACGGCCCGAGTGGTTTCCCGATTTCGACGACGGCGACAGCGACTCGGCGGCGGCCAGAGACCACGCCACCGCAGCCGTCGGGACGACGGTCTTCGTCACGGTGCCTGTCGTCGGGGGACAGGTCTACGCGGACGCTCTCGGACTCCCGAGGGTCGTCGCACTGGTGGTGCTGTTGGGCGGGACGCTCCTCGCACCCTGGCTGGCCCCGCGGTTTCTGCTCGGGGCACAGGAGTCCGAATGGGACCGACTCACCACCGGCATCGTCCGAGCCGGGCTGACCGCTATCGTCGGATTTCTGCTCACGATGGCGGTGTATCTCGCGGTTTCGTTCACGTTCGGTGGCACGGTCCCGACCCGTCTGAACGTCTTCGTCGCTCTCTTCTCGCTCCCCCTGTACGTCGGTGGTATCGCTCTCGTGTTGTTCGTCTTCCTGACGCCCTTCCACTACGGTTCGCGGTCGCCTGGTTAGCTCGCGCTGGCGTTCGCACCCAGATCGGGATCAAACGTCGGTTCGGATCTCGAAGCGCGCGCCGCCGGACTCGCTGTCGGTAACGTCGATCGACCAGCCGTGGGCCTGGACGACGGTGCGGACGATTGCCAGGCCAAAGCCCGACCCGTCGCCGGTGCCGGTTCCGAACTCGAAGACGTCCTCGCCCAGACCGTCCGGAATGCCAGGCCCGTCGTCAGCGACGAAGATGCCACCGTCGAACGTACCGACCCTGACGTGTGTGACACCACTCGAGCGGTCCGCTCCGGTGGCTGGCCCACCGTTGGCGCTTGCGATCGTGGTCTCGGGTGCTCGTACGTCGGGGTCTGTCGCGCCGTATTCGACCGCATTCAGGAAGAGGTTCTCGAAGACCCGCTGGAGGCGCTGTCTATCGCCCTGTAGTTCGGTCGTGTCGACGACCTGTAGTTCGACCCCGCCGGTGTCGAGGACACGCCAGGCCGACTCGGCGAGGTCGGCCAGATCACACGCGACCGGCTCCTCGACGTCGGTGCTCCCGCGGGCGAGTTGCGGGAGGTGTTCGACGAACTCGCCGAGTCGGTCGTGGACCTCCGACAGGTCCTCCAGTGACTGTTCGACCGGTGGGTCCGGGTCCCCAATATCCTGACGGAGCAGTGCGAGGGCGGTGTCGGCCGTCGAGAGCGGGCCGCGCATGTCGTGAGAGACGACGTCCGCGAGGCGTTCGAGCTGCTCGTTCTTGCGTTCGAGTTGCTCGTTTTGCTGCCGGAGTTGCCGCTCGCGGCGGTGGCGTTCAGTGACGTCGAACAGCAAGAGTGCTCGTCCGACCGGGGCCTCCGAAGATCCCTCGAGCGTCGAGATACTGATAGCGAACTGCCGACGCTCGCCGTCGACGTCCGCGGCGAACTCCCGGTCGTCGAGTCGCTCCTCGAGGGTGGCGAGATCCGCTTTCGCCGCTGTTTCGATACCATCGGGGGACTGCTGTGTCCCGTCGTCGACGTCGGCGAGTGCCGGCGAACCGGCGAGTGCCGCGGTGGCGTCGGTTCCAGGCTCGTTCTCGAAGTCGAGCAGTTCGCGGGCACGACGATTGCTGTCGAGGACGCGCCCGTTGCTGTCGTAGGCGAGGACACCGGCGTCGATCTCATCCACGATGGTGTCGGTCGCGAGCGGTACGACGTCGAAGTGACCGAACGTGCCGATAGCCACGGCGAAGATACCGCCGGTCAGGAGATAGGCGAGTGGCGTCACCTCGACGGGGACACCGGTGAACTGCGCGACGAGTGAGATGAGTGTGACGGCGACCGGTGCAGTCACGAGCAGCGCGTTACGCTTGCGATAGAGTCGTTGCTCGGGCCGGAGCGTGAACTCGGCCAGGAGAACGAGCATCACGACGACGCTCGCCGTCGGGGCCATCCGCCAGACCAGCCCCAGCGGGCCCGGTGTCCGGTCGAACACCGTCAGTCCGCCGACCTCGACGAGAGTCGGGTCCGCCCATATCAGCGACTGGAGTTCGAGTCCCGGGAGCCCCAGCGCGACGAGACCGGCGACAGGGATCGCGACGTAGACGGTCGCGAGCGGGACGAGGATGCGCGGCCGGACGAACGCTCCTCGCCCCGTCCAGACCAGCGTGAACCCGAGGAAAGCGAGCGCGTCGAGGCTGATCGCTATCGCGAAGACGTAGTACCACGCCAGCGTCGCCGTGAGTCCTCCGGCGAGCAGCGACGCCGTGTAGGCTTCGGCGGTGAGAAACGCGGTCGCCATGATGGCGGCCATCCACACCGAACCCCGCACCTCGTAGCGATAGAACAGCCACACGAACGGCAGCATTAGCACGCCAGCGACGGCGTACGTCGCTACGAGAGCCGTACCCAGCGATACCACGTCCGATGGTGGGACCTGAGTGACAAAATTGTTTCGAGGTGTCACTCGTCCAGACAGCCCGCGCGAGTGTGGCTCACGACACCGTTCGGTCGTCGAATCGGTCTCAGACCACCTGGTTCGGGAGGTCCGACCAGTCACCGGAGTCCTCGGCGGCGTGGACGGCGTCGGCGACGATATCGGCGAGTCGCTGGAAGTACTCGGGCGTGTGGCCGGCGTTGTGGGGCGTAACGAGTACGTTCTCGAACGTCCAGAGTTCGTGGTCCTCGGGCAGCGGTTCCGGCTCGGTCACGTCGAGGGCGGCACCGCGGATGGAGTTGCCCCGGAGCGCACCCACGAGGGCGTCGGTATCGACGACACCGCCGCGGGCGACGTTGACGAGCACCGAATCTGGCGGCATCGTCACGAAGGCTGCCTCGTCGAGAAGGTGCCTGGTGGCGTCGGTCAGTGGGCAGGCGAGGACCACGTAGGCCGCGTCACCGACAGCCTCTTCCAGGTCGTCGTAGCCGTAGACCTCGTCGGTTGGGCCGCCCTTCTTCGGAGTGTAGCGGACGCCGACAGTGTGGACGTCGAAGGCGTCGAGGCGGTCGACGATGCTCCGGCCGATGGGACCCATGCCGACGACGGCGACGGTCGAGCCGGCGAGTTCGTGGGCCTGGTGGGAGCGCCACTCCCGGCGGCGCTGGCGGCGTCGCGATTCGAGGAAGTCCCGTGCGAACGTGAGGATGGCGCCGAGTGCGTACTCGCTGACGTTGGGGGCGTGGACGCCCGCGGCGTTCGTGACGGCGACACCACGTTCCTGGAGCGCGTCGAGCGGGAGGTGGTCGACACCGGCGTACGAACAGGCGAACAGTCGCAGGTTCCCGGCGCGGTCGAGCAGGGCCTCGTCGGCGTCGAGTCCGGCGACGACGCTGGCGCCGGGAAGCAACTCGCGTTCGGCCGCCGGCGTCGCGGCGTAGGCCACCTCGCGGTCGGGCAGTCGCTCGCGGAGTGTCTCGACGTAGCGCTCGGGGTCCATCCCGTGGATGTTCTGCCGCAGGACGACGACGTCTGGTGTCTCGCTCATGGTCGCGACGGACGTCGCGAGCGGGCAAAAAAATCGTGCCCGGCCGTCGAGAGCCGACGTCTCCCGACTGTCGAGAACCGACGGCTCCGGCGAACTGTCGTCAACTCGTGCCGACGAAGACAGTCTCGGCCGTCATCCGTGGTCTGACGAACGCCGGTCCGAAGTCGTACTGCCACTGTCGCGAACCGTCGTCGAGAGAGAACGCGTGGATCCCCTCGTTCAACGTCGGGCAGCAGACGACGTCGTCCCCGACTGCGGGGGTCATACCCAGAGGGAAGTCCTGGTCTATCCGCTCCGACCACACGGAGCGGCCGTCGGACAGGTCGAGTCGGGTCAGAGTCCCGTCGGCGGTTTCGTTCATATCGGTGCCGACCCCGTACCCGCCGAATGCCGCGCCGTCGTGGATCCGCAAGGGGGCGAACGCGTTTGCGGGAAACTCCCACCGCGTGTCCCCCTCGGCGGTTCCGACAGCGGTCACCGTCCCGTCGGGGCTACTGACGTACGCGACTCCGTCGGCGACGGTGATCCCGGGCGAGATACCGCTCGTTCCCGACGCCGAGGTATCGAGCCGCCAGCGTTCGGTCCCGTCGGCGAGGGCACGCGCCGAGACTCGCCCGGTGTTCGTCCCCACGACGGCCAGGCCGTCGCCGACGCCCGGTCCGCCTTCGACCGTCTCGCCCGTCTCGACTCGCCAGCGCTCGGCCCCGTCGGCCGCCTCGACGGCGTAGACGTCGCCGTTCTCACAGCCGAAGACGACGGCGTCGCCGACGCGGGCGGGGGTGGTGGTGACGGCCGCCTCGCTGTCGGTCGCGAACTGCCAGCGGTCGCTGCCCTCCGCGGTCGCGAGACACCTGACCCAGTGGTCCACGGCGAAGTAGACGTCGTCGCCGCTCACGGTGGGTGGCGCCCTGACATCGACGAGTCCTTCGGGGTCGAACTGCCACTGCTGGGAGCCGTCGTCCACTGTGAGCGCCCAGAGGCCGAAGTCGCCGAGCGCGAACACCGTCCCGTCGGCGAGCGCCAGTCCCCCCTCGCTGATACCCCCCTCGACCGACGTCGTCCACCGCTCGCTCCCGTCGGCCGCCGACAGCGCTGCGAGATTCCAGTCGGGGCCGCCGCTACCGAAGACGCTGATGCTACAGCCGGAAACAGCGCCCAGGCCGACCACAGCGCCGACCCGCAAGGCGTCACGGCGACTCACCTGTCGTGACATGCAATCTACATCGAAACCGGTCCGTAAATAACTGGTCTGTAAACTGCCACGACTTTGTTTCAGATCCAGTAGCGAAAGAGGTAGCGTGCGACGCCCACGACGTAGGCGAGTATCCAGAAGAAGACGTAGCCGAAGACGCCGATCCGGAGTCGACTCCGCCAGTGGTCCATCGTGTCGCCGCCGATCTCGTCCAGCAAGAGGTCCTCGTCGTAGTCGTTGTAGAGGTCGTGCTGGCGCTTGGCACTGAAGATACGGACGATGCCCGTCAAGCCGAATGCGAGCATGGCGTAGGCCTGGGCACCGAGGAACGCGTGGACCGCGGTGAACCCGCCGAACTGGTTCAGCAGTCGCGGCGCCATCCAGAAGACCATCGGCACCGTCGTCAGTATCAGCCCCGTCACGACGAACTTCAGGTGGTGCATCAGGACGTCCCAGGTAACGGGTTCGGTCTCGATGATGTACCACGCGCCGTAGACGAAACAGGGGAAACTCAGCGTCACCGACGCGAGAACCACCGTCGCGAGCACCCCGTCCGACACCATACTCGCCGCTTGCCACTGTCCGCGCTAAAACGTGCCGACTGCCGGTCCGCTGTGATCTCGTAATCGCGGCGCGACACCACACGGTCGAGGGAAATTGATGGTGTTGGAGCCAACAGACTTAATTCGGTGGCGTAACAACCAGCAACGGAGGATGGAGGACGCCGAAGACGGCGATGACGACGTCGAGGTCGTTCGCGACCGGCGCAGGGACTTCGGCGACGAGGTCGTCAGAATTCGCGTGCTTCGCGTTCCGGAGTCGGATAAATTCCCCGAGGGGATCAAGTACGCGTTCCACTACGGTCGGACGGACGGCGACGATCCGATCCTCCGGTACGACAACCATCACGGCGTCCACGAACGCCACAGCGGTTCCGAGCTCGAAGAGATAGCGTTCCCGGGCACCGAAGCACTGCTCCGGCGGTTCGTCCGCGAACTCCCCGACCACGTCTCACCCTGACCCATGTCCACGAACACGCTCTACATCACGGTCGAACCGACGAGTGAGTTTTTCGAGGCGGCCCTCGAGGACGTCCGTCGGATCGAAGCCGACGACGAACTGGACGACGAATACGTTCTCAGCCTCCCCGACGAAGCGGCGCTCGAACGCGTACTGAGTGCGAAGAACCTCGAACTCGTCCGAACCATAGCTACCGAGGAACCCGGGAGCGTTCGCGAACTCGCCCGGCTCGTCGACCGCGATATCAAGAACGTCTCGACGGCGCTCAACCGACTGGCGGAGATCGGCCTCGTCGCGCTCGAAGACGAGGGCCGCGCCAAGCGGCCGACTGTGTGGTACGACCACGTCGAGATCGATATTCAGGTGACACCCGACAGCACCGACGATTCCGACGAAGTACCCGCGTAGGTTTCTCCGAGGATTCAGCGATCGCGAAGTCAGCGCCAACATCTTCAACCACCAGCGCAAGCCGTCGTGACCTGTCGACCCGCTACGCTACAGGGAGTCTCTGGCTTTCCGACGGGTTGTTCCCACCTCTGTCCCCGTTATCGCCGGCCGTGACCTCACGACCGCAACAATCATATGAACAGCTGTTCAGGTATTCAGTCATGGGAACGGAATCGGCGCGACTCCGACGGTTGCTCGACGACCGCCTGGGGGAGTGCTGCGCGGCCGACGTCGAGGCACGGATAGACGACCTGCAGACCCTGGAGCAGGGGTTGCCGGACGACACGGGGGCGGACCTGACGGCGCTCGGGACGCTGAGCGACGACACGCGCTACCGGATCGCGCGCTACCTCTCGGCCGCCGAGGGCGAACTCTGCGTCTGCGAGATCTCGCCGCTCGTGGCTGTCAGCGACAGCGCGGTGAGCCACGCGCTCTCGGACCTGACCGAGGCCGGACTCGTCACCCGTCGCAAGGAGGGCCAGTGGCGCTACTACGACACCACAGACCGGGCGGACGGCTTGCTCGCCGCGCTCGATTCGACCAGGGAGTCCAGCGACGGAGACCAGGGTGGAGCCACCGACGAACGCCAGGGTGAGACCGATGAGTGACGACCCCGTCCGCGTGGCGTTCATGTGTGTTCAGAACGCCGGTCGATCGCAGATGTCGACGGCGTTCGCCGAGCGCGAGCGCGAGGAACGGGGCCTCGAAGACGCAGTCGAGATACTCACCGGCGGCACGCACCCGGCCGACCACGTCCACGACGAGGTCGTCGAGATCATGCGCGAGGAGGGGTTCGACCTCTCGGACCGCCAGCCCCGGGAGATCTCGACCGCCGAACTCGAATCCTGCGACTACGTCGCGACGATGGGCTGTTCGACGCTGGAACTCGACGCCGATGGGTCGGTCGACGTCCGCGACTGGGCCCTCGACGACCCCGACGGGCAGGATCTGGACGCGGTTCGCGAGATCCGTGACGAGATCGCGGGCCGTGTGAGCGACCTCTTCGACGAGATCGAGCGGGAGGTGGCGACGCGTGTCTGATTCGGACGCTTCGGCGGACGCTGTCACCGACGACGGCGGCCTCGACCCCGAAACCCAGCGCCAGGTCGTCCGCGAACGGTACGCGAAGATCGCGACGGGGTCGGACGCGGCGGACGGGACCGGGGCCGAACCCGACGACGGGAGTTGTGGTTCGAGCGACGGGTGCTGTGGCGACGATGCGGGTTCGGCCGGTACCGCATCGGCCGACTCGGCAGCGCGGGCCGCCCAGCTGGTCGGTTACTCCGGGGACGAGATCCAGAGCGTCGACGGTGAGGCGAACCTCGGCCTCGGCTGTGGCAACCCACAGGCCATCGCGTCACTCGGCTCCGGAGAGACGGTCCTCGACCTCGGGTCGGGCGCGGGCTTCGACTGCTTTCTCGCCGCGCGGGAGGTGGGCGAGTCGGGCCAGGTTATCGGCGTCGACATGACACCCGAGATGGTCGAGAAAGCGCGCGAAAATGCGCGGGCGAACGACGCTACGAACGTCGACTTTCGCCTCGGCGAGATCGAACACCTGCCCGTGGCTGGCGGGACGGTCGACGTCATCATCTCGAACTGCGTGATCAACCTCTCGCCGGACAAGCCACAGATGTTCCGCGAGGCCTGTCGCGTCCTCCGACCGGGCGGTCGCCTCGCCGTCTCGGACGTCGTCCTGACCGCCGAACCGCCGGCCGACCTGCGGGCCGACCCCGACTCGGTCGCGGCCTGTGTGGCCGGCGCGTCGACCGTCGAACGCCTGGAGGCGATGCTCGAGGACGCCGGGTTCGAGGACGTCGCGGTCGAGCCCAGAGACGACAGCGAGGAGTTCATCCGCGAGTGGGACGACGAGCACGACCCCAGCGAGTTCGTCCTCTCGGCGAGCATCACGGGACGGAAACCGGAGTGAGAGCCGACAAGTAACGCCAGTCGAGTGTTCTTTTTCTCAATCGTTCTCGTAGCTGGCCGGCCGTGTTGACTGGACACAGTTCGCTGTTCGACAGGCTGTACGAACACACGTCGAACGAGACGACCGAGCGGAGTCCGTACGCGAACACCCGTTCACGCGACGGCGTCTACGCTATCACCAGCACAGAGTCCGGGGAGAGCACCTATGCCGCCGGGGAGTTCGACGCGGACCAACCGTATTCGACCGGGTCGAACCGGGACGAGACCCCGTTCGACTGCGCGGAGACGTGTCCCACCTGCGACCCGAATGCTGTCGACACCGTCTGAACTGCCGGACGTCACTCGTCGCACTTCGGAGGGTCCGCTCCGTGCCGACCGCGATAAGATTGTCTAGATTCTAAACCACATTCGATCGTATTTCGGATTTTCTCCTTCGAGAATTGGTCTCAACGCCAGATGAGATGCAGAACGAAGTAGTTAATTGAACCGATATTCAACTAACTGCCGATGACACAATCGACGGAACGACTTCGGCGCTATCTCGACGACGAACTCGGGCAGTGTCGCACGGAGGACGTCGAACGCCGACTCGACGAACTCGGGACGCTCGAAGCAGCGATCGGGACAGCCCGCGTCGAGGCCGAACTGGACGTGCTCTCGGCGCTGGGAAACGAGACGCGGTACACGCTCGTGCGCGTCCTCGTCGCCGCGAGGGAGGAACTCTGCGTCTGTGAACTGAACGCGGTCGTCGACGTGAGCGAGAGCGGGCTCAGTCACGCCCTCTCGGGGCTCGCCGACGCGGACCTGGTCGAGGGCCGCAAGGACGGCCGCTGGAAGAAGTACCGGGCGACCAACCGTGCGGTGGCGCTCGTCACCGTCCTCGAAGGGAGCGTGAGCACGGATGAGTAACGTCGACGCGCACGAACACGGCCCGGACTGTGACTGCGAGAGCTGTGGCGACCCGCGGTCGATGGACTTCCTCGACAAGTACCTCACCGTGTGGATCTTCGGGGCGATGGCGATCGGTGTCGGGCTCGGCTACGTCGCGCCGTCGGTCACGGGACCGATCCAGGAGTTCCACCTCGTGGAGATCGGGCTCATCCTGATGATGTACCCGCCGCTCGCGAAGGTCAATTACGGCCAACTCCCGACGGTGTTCAAGAACGTGAAGGTACTGGGGTTGAGCCTCGTGCAGAACTGGCTCATCGGGCCGACCGTCATGTTTGCACTGGCCATATTCTTCTTCAGCGGGCTCGTCCCCGGGCTGCCGGCCCGGCCGGAGTTCTTCCTCGGCCTGGTGTTCATCGGAATGGCCCGGTGTATCGCGATGGTACTGGTCTGGAACGAGCTCGCCGAGGGCTCCAGCGAGTACGCCGCCGGACTCGTCGCGTTCAACAGCGTCTTCCAGATCATGACCTACGGCGTGTACGTCTGGTTTTTCGCGCTGTTCGTCCCGGACCTGCTCGGTCTGGAGACGCTCGCGGCGGGGATCGAGGCGTTCGACATCGGTCCGTGGGACGTCGTCACCGCGATCGCGGTCTTCCTCGGCGTGCCCTTCGCCGCAGGTATCCTCTCCCGCTATATCGGCACCCGGACGAAGGGCGTCGAGTGGTACGAGGGGACCTTCGAGCCGACCATCAGCCCGCTGACGCTGATCGCACTGCTGTTCACCGTGGTCGTGATGTTCGCGATGCAGGGCGAGCGCATCGTCGGGCAGCCGACCGACGTGTTGCTGATCGCCGTCCCGCTGACGATCTACTTCGTCGTGATGTTCTTCGTGAGCTTCGGGATGGGTCGCGGTATCGGCGCGGACTACTCAACGACGACCGCCATCGGCTTCACCGCCGCCTCGAACAACTTCGAACTCGCGATCGCCGTCGCCGTCGCGGTGTTCGGTGTCGGCTCCGGCGTCGCCTTCACGACGGTCGTGGGGCCGCTCATCGAGGTGCCGGTCCTGCTCGCGCTGGTGAACGTGGCGCTGTACCTCCAGGACCGCTACGACTGGTCGGGCTACACGACCGGTAATCTGGAGGAGCAGACGGGCGACCCGGCAGTGGACGCGAGCGACCCGACGACCGACGACGACTGACCGACGACCCACAGATGCAGTGAACTACCCGAGGACCGACCGTCACCCTGACGTTCACGGGCACCTAACGCCCGGCAATGAGCAACGCCTCCGACGAGCACGGCAGTGCCGACGAGGCCGACGCGAGCGACGGCACCCGGTCCGGCGACGCGGGCGGACAGTCCGGGCGTGCCGCGGCGACCGACGAACCGCCGGGAGCGGCCGCTTCGCCCGCCGTCGCCGACGAGGAAAACGAGGACCTCGAAGCTCTGCGCGAGCAGGTCGAGGAGAAGTACGACTTCGACGACTTCGGGCCGAACGATATGGCCCAGATGACCGGCGACGAGTGGGAGGCCGCCTTCGACCCAGACACGTGGATCACGGGCGAGGAACTGTTAGACCGCGTCGAACGGGACTTGCGCCAGCGCGTGGCCGACCGCGACGTCTTCGCCCGCCTCGAACGCCGCGAGGACCGCCTGCTCGCCTACTCCGATACGGGCTACGCGACCGTCTACGCCGACGGGAGCGTCGAGGGGCGAGGCACCGTCCTCCGGGACGTCAAACCGAGCGTGGCGCTGTGCTCGATGGAGTCCTACGACCCGCCCGAGAACCCGCCCGAGGGGACGCTGCCCGAACCCGAGGAGGTGCCAGAGGGCAGCGGCCAGCTGGGCAACTGGATGCTTCAGGCGATCGCCGGAGCACAGGTGCTCGCGGGTGTCGTACTGATGGGAGCGTGGCTGCTGATGACGATCGGCGTCGTCTCGCCACCCCCCGGTGCGACGGTGCGGTCGCTCAACGTCGTCGGGATGCTCGTCGCGGGAGTCCTCTTCGTCGGGATCGGCGTTTTCCTCTTTACCGTAGTCGCCAACGCCCGGCTGTCGGACCGCTTTCGCGCCGAGGAGTACCGCAACCGCCTGCGCGCTGTCGGCCTCGAACCCGGCGAGCGCCCCGACGTCCTGCCCGAAGAAGAGCGCGAAGCGCTCGCGAGCGGGGACGGTGAGACGGACCCAGCGGCCGCCGCCGAAGCGAGTGACACCGAAGTGGGCGACACCGAAGCGGACGACACCGAAGCGGACGGTAGCGAAGTGGGCGACGCTGAACCGGACGGTACCCAGGCGGCTGGGGACGCCCACGGAGACCGTCCCGACCGGGTCTGACGACCCACGTCGGAGCGGGTTCGAGACCGGGCCGGCGGGCGGCCAGGAAGGGGGATTTACGGCAGGTAGCGAGCCGAACGGCTTCGAGGTCGGAGGGGGCCGAACCGCGTGCCTGCGCGCGTATTCGGTGGGTTTATACAAATTCGGTCCCGAGATTCGGACGCCTATGGACAGACGGGACTTTCTGCGAACCGCTGGCGGTGTCGCCGGTGGTGCGACCGCCGCGTCGGCCGCGGCGGGCACGGCGGCCGCCCAGGAAGGCGGGGGCGGGACCACACAGCCGGTGTTCCCGGACTACGTGAGCGACGCCGCGGGCGGCGATTATTCGGACATGCGCGGTAGCTCGGAGGTCACCGTGGAGGTCGGCACGGGGTCGGACCAGGTCGCGTACACGCCGACGAACGTGTGGATAGAGCCGGGGACGACGGTGAACTTCGAGTGGGTGTCGAACGGCCACAACGTCCTGCCCAACAGCCAGCCCGACGGCGCGGGCTGGGAAGGGTCGGGCGACGCGCTCGAAGACGAGGGCTTTAGCTACTCACACACCTTCGAGACCGGCGGTATGTACACCTACTACTGTTCGCCCCACGAGCAACTCGGGATGAAAGGCGCTATCGCCGTCGGCGGCGACGTCGAGACCGAAACCGTCGGTGGTACCGGCGGCGAAGTCGACCCCGAACACATGGGTGTGCCCTTCCACCCCCACTACGTCGGGATCGCGACGATCGTGATGATGGTCGTCTCGCTGCTCTTTACGTTCTTCCAGCTGAAGTACGGTGAGTCGGCACACGCGAGCGGAGGGAACAACTGATGTCATCCACAGGAAGCAACTACGGCGACATCCACCGGTACGAACCGGCACGCGAGACGACGGCGGCGGCGGTCGGGATCGTCCTCCTGACGCTCGTCGAGATCGTCTTCGTCGCCCTCTTCACCTACGGCCTGGTCAACGGCTGGGGCCGCAGCCCGCTCGGGAACATGTACCTGGGCGGCATCCTCGCGGTCCTGTTCGTCGACCTCGCGTTTATCCTCATGTTGTACCGCAAGGAGTTCCTGCCCGACGTGATGATCGTCAAGAAGCGACGTCGCAAGTGGGAGGACCTCTACATCCGCGAAGACCAGGTCGACGGCGAACAGTTCAGCGAGGGCGACCCCTGGGAGAGCGTGAAACGAGCGGTCTACCCCTACTACAAACGATAACGATGCCACTGGACGAAGACAAGTATCCGGCCGAAACAGGCCGACGACGGTTCGTGAAAGGCGTGATCGGGAGCGCGGCGCTCGCGAGCGTCGGCACCGGCGGCGCCGCAGCGGTCAACACTACCACCTCCGCCTCTGGCGGGGGCGGTGGTCCGACGCAGTTCGTCGCCATCGAGAACACGGACGGTCCGGCACCGCGCGGGATGCCGATCATCCCGCTGGAAGTGAACAGCGACGACCAGCTCGTCGGCGTCTTCCCCGAGGCCACCACCGAGGAGGTCGGGGGCGTCGAGCGGACGGTCGCCGAGACGGACATGGGCGGGATCACCTACTCCTCGCAGTGGCTCCAGTACTGTGGCATCGAGCAGTACCAGGGTGCACAGCCCGGTGCCGACGCGGACAACCTGTTCCGGGCGAGTTCCGGCGAGAGCTACGAGTGGCAGGCAGACGTCGAGGGCGGCGAACCGCTCACGGTCGACATGTTCGAGGATTACGAGAGCTGGGGCAACGACATCGGCCGTGCTGGCCTCGGCAAGCCCGCCTCCGCTCGGTGGCGCTCGGAGGGCGAGGACGCGAAGACCATCCCCGTCCAGGTCCTCCGGACGCCCGAACTCCCCAAGATGATAAACGGGGGACAGGGGTTCCGTGATTACAGCAACATCCCACAGAACATCCGGAGTTTCCTCGAGGCGGCGACGGAGGCGGACTTCATGGCGTGGCTGAACAAGTGCACGCACTTCTGCTGTGTGCCCAGTTACAAGCAACTGGCCGGGAGCGCCAACTTCGGCGGCGAGAACCAGGTCTACTGCCAGTGTCACCAGTCACTCTACGACCCGTACTCGCCGCTTCTGACCCAGTTCATCGCCCGCCCGCGGCCCACCGAGTAACAATGAGTCTGAAACCACGAGACGAACACGACCACGCAGCCTGGATGGACAAGCGGAAGCTGACCGCGATCGAGGAGATCTATCTGACAGCGCTGATCTGGCTCGACAAGCGCCTGCGGATCGTCGACTACCTCGAGATCCTGGAGAACCTCTACTACAAGGTCAACTTTCAACTCCCGAAGAGCCACACCGAACAGTACAACCTCGACAACAAGTTCTGGTACTGGTATCCCCTCTACGCGCTGGGGTCGTTCTCGACTATCGCCTACGTGGTCGCCGCGATAAGCGGGGCGTTACTGGGATTCTACTACGCGCCCGGCGCCGGCGCCTCGAACGGGACGCCCGCGCTCGGCTACAACTCCATCACGTTCATCATGACCGACCTCAACTTCGGCTTCTTCCTCCGGAGCCTCCATCGGTGGTCGGCACAGGTGATGGTCGCGGCCGTCTTCCTGCACATGCTCCGGGTCTACTTCACCGGTGCGTACAAGGAACCCCGCGAGCTCAACTGGCTCATCGGCATCGCGCTCATCTCGCTGACGATGGTCTTCGGGTACACCGGCTACCTGCTGCCCTGGGACCAACTCGCCTTCTGGGCGGGCCAGATCGGCGTCGAGATGAGCCTCTCGATACCGTTGATAGGCGAGTGGGTGGCCCAGCTACTGTTCGGCGGGTTCACCCTCTCGCAGTCGACAGTCCAGCGGATGTACATCCTGCACGTGTTCTTCCTCCCGTTCATCGTGACGGGGGTCATCGCCGTGCACATCGGCATCGTCTGGATGCAGGGCATCGCGGAACCCCACTGATACCATGAGCGACAACGACAACTCCGAGGAGGTTCGCACGGACGGTACGGGCATCGTTCCGCCGGACGACGAGACGCCCACCTGGAGCGAGCGCAAGACCCGCACCCAGGGGCTCTCCCGGCTGACCTACGAGTACTTCGAGCGGGCTCGCCGCGAGGACCAGGACCTGCGCCAGCAGTCGAGTTACATCGAGCGGGACGTGCTGGCGTTCCCGACCTGGCCTCACGAGATGATCCGCAACCTGGCGCTGGTCAGCTTCTTCGTCGGGATGATCATCTTCCTCTCGGCGGCGCTGCCGCCCCACATCGGGCCGCCGGCCGACTCCTCGACGACGCCGGCTATCATCCTGCCCGACTGGTATCTCTACTGGTCGTTCGGGCTGTTGAAGCTCGGCCCGCTCAACCCCGATATCAGCCTGCTCGGCGGGCAGAAGCTGCTGGCCGACCGGACGTACGGTGTGCTCGCCAACGTCGTGGTCGTCGGGTTCGTGGCGATGGTGCCGTTCCTGAACAAGGGCGCGGCCCGTCGCCCGGTCGAGCAGCCGTTCTGGGCGGCCGTCGGGATGTCCGGCGTCGTCTTCGCCTTCACCATCGCCGCGCTCTCGGTCAAGAACCTGGCCCCGATGGACTCACACGTCCTGTTCGATCTCACCTTCCTGCTGCCGTTCGTCGCCGCGTTCATGACCTACGCGGTGCTCCGGTCGATGCGCGAGGGGTACATGTTCAACCTCAACCGACGCTACTACCGCCTGCGACCGCCGAAGTAGATGGCCACCGACACCGCGGACGGCGACGCAGACGCCGGGACTCCGTCCGAGGGGGCTGGCGACGACGCGCCTGCCGCGGGGACGGACGCCGCCGATTCTCACGATTCGACCGCCGAGAGCGACGCGTCGGGTCTGGGTGCCCGAAGCGTGACGGTACCGACGCGGGTGTACAAGGCGGTGACAGTCTTCTCGACGCTCTTTGCGGTCGTGACCGTTGTCGGCGGGTTCATCGTGCTGGACGAGGCGACGAACCGTGCGAGCGTCTCGCTGGCAGAGGCTGACCCGCTGCTGGCACTCGTCGGGATCGGGCTGATCGTGTTCGGGGCAGTCACGTACGCCTTCTCGACGCGGTTCCAGGCGGAAGAAATGGGAAACGCTAAAGACGACGACGACGAACCAACGAACAATGGCTGACGAATTCGCCAAAGGGCTGGCGATCTTCATGGGTGCCGGGCTGGCGTGGCTGACGCTGGCGGGCTGGTACCGCACGCCGAGTTTCGAGGGCAGTGGCGTCCAGCTGGTCGCCGAGGCCGAAGCGCCGTCGACGATCTACGGCACCCTCGGCGTCGTGTTGATGGACGTGATGGCCTGGTTCGCCGTCATCGGCGCGCTCACCTTCTGGGTCGTCATCCCGCTGCTCGAACAGACGCGCGCGACGTTCGACGAACGCGGCAGCTGAACAGGCTGTCTTCCGCCGGTTTTCCGGATCTGTCGTTGTCGCCGAGTATCGGTACCGGTATCGGTAGCGCTGTCGGGAGAGTCGGCGTGTGCCCCACTCAGGACCGACTCGCACGCACGCAGAGCCAGTACGGTCGCTTCTGGAGTCGGTCGTAGGCTTCCGGTTCCGTCGCCCGGAACCGCTCGGTGGGTCGCGGTTCCACGAGTTCGTCGAGTCGGAAGCCGGCCTCGAGCAACGGGTTCACGACCCCGGAGAGCGGTCTGGGGTAGTGCGGGATTTCGACACCCCAGTCTGCGACACGCTCGTCGACCTCGAAGTAGTTCCAGTCGTCGTACTCCAGGTGGTCCGTCAGGGGATGTCGCATCGAGAAGACGAGAAACCCGCCCGGGGAGACGACCCGGGCGAGTTCGGCGAACAGGTGGTGCCAGTCCTCGACGTGGTCGAACACGGACCCGCTGACGACGCCGTCGAACTCGTCGTCCGTCGCGAAATCGAGCGGCGTCGCGAGGTCGCTACGGTGGAACTCTGCCCCGTCACCGACGCGATCACGGGCTTCGGTGAGCATCGCAGAACTCGCGTCGACACCGACGACTTCCGCGCCTCGCTCGAGCAACCACTGCGAGTAGACGCCGCTGCCACAGCCGGCGTCGAGGACTCGCTCGCCGCTCACGTCGGGAACCAGCGCCGTCGTCGCCGGGAACTCGAACGCCGTCTGATACGGGTTCTCCTCCCAGTACCCGTCCGCGTACGACTGTGCGATCTCGTCGTAGCCCTCCGTCACGTCCGGCACGTCTCCGTCGCTCATACGTCGGTTTCTCCTGCTCGTGTGGTAAGACTGACGCAGGACTCCGAAGTTCGAGCCTCAGACGATTGTTCGGGGCGGGACGGACGTAGCAAACGCGGTGCGAGAACCTACAGGAACTGGCCGATCGGGCCGTAGAAGAAGGTGACGTAGCCGACGTACACCAGTGTGAGCACAGAGGCTGCGATCGCGGCCTTCGGGGGTTCGAGGTCGATCTCGCGGCGGGCCTCGACCTTGCGGGACTCGAACTCGAAGACGTCGGTGAGGACGATCCCGAGGACGAGCACCGAGGAGACGATCCCGGCGTGGTGCTGGACCGTCATATAGTAAAACGCCAGGAGGACGAGCAGGAGGTTCGATCCGAAGTGGATCGGGTGGCGCGTGATGGCCTCGGCACCGTCATCCTCGGCCTGGGACGTGTGACGTCGGTGGGCCAGCGCCCGAAACGCCATGTTCGCCACCACCAACCCCAGCAGGACCACCTCGACGACGAGGATCTCGCTGGTGAGTTCCGCAGCGAGGAAGGCGTCGATCGGCCCGAACATCTCGTACGTGGTCATACCCGCATCTCGGTCCTTCGCCCATTAGAGTTTTTCCAATCCGTGCTTGCGTTCTACGGGTCAGCGCGCGTGTCCGGGCGTCCCTGCCTTCGCTCGCTCGAAACACGACCGGCTGGATTCGACGACGGCCACTGTGAGCGTGTCCGTCGACGAAATCTCTGCAGGCTCGGACCGGTCGACGAGGCCGACGACACGGTCGTCGGCGACCAGGTGGATGTCCGTCTCGTCGCGCTCGACCGACACCGTCACGTCTCCGAGCGGAAGCACCCAGTGGTCGACGTCGGTCGAGAACGGTGACACTGGGACGACTGTGAGCACGTCGGCCTCCGGTGGCACGACGGGACCACCAGCGGTGCGGGCATAGCCCGTCGACCCCGCGGGCGTCGCGAGGACGACACCGTCAGCCCGAAACCGGGCGACGCGCTCCCCGCCCGCGCGGACGGTGTACTCGGAAATCTGGGCGGGTTCGGCGCTCGCGAGCATGACGTCTGTCAGTGCCCGGACAGCGGTCCGGTCTCCGACACGCGCGTCGAGTATCGGATGGGCCTCACGGGTGTACTCGCCCGCCAACAGCGCCGCGAGTGCCGGTTCGACAGCGTCGCGGGGGACCGAGCGCACGCCGCGCCCGGCGGCGACCGGCAAGACCGGAACGTCGGGAGACGCCCGTGCGACCGCCAGCAACGCCGGCTCGCCGACAGCGACGACGAACCCCGTATCTGTCACGTCCGCCGCCGCGCCGGGAGTCGGGTCGCCACCGGCCTCGCGTACGGCGCGTTCGACGGCCGCGTCTGCCGGCCCGACGACCCCGACCGCGACTCGCTCGCTCATCACCCGAGGGTTGCCGTGACCGGAGAAAAAGCCACCGCACCGCGCCGGCCGCGCCGGTCGATCCGCCGGCTACGGAGGGATGGTCCCGGACGGGCGACCCGTGGTGCCCCAACGTGCGGAGAGCGACACGAGTATTTTTGTCGATTCGCTGTGATTCGGTTGGTATGCGCGACGTTCTCGACGCGTGGCGCCCGGTCGTCGACGAGGAGCTAGAGCGGCTCCTCCCGCGAATCGTCGACGATGCGTACCTCTCGTCGGTTTTCGGTGGGCCGAGTTTCGACTACGACGCCGACGCGGTCGGTGCGACCCTCGCGGAGCCGACCTGGGACCTGCTCGACCGCGGCGGCAAGCGCTGGCGAGCGGTCCTCTGTCTCCAGTTCGTCGACGGCTTCGGCGCCGACCCCGAGATGTACCTGCCCTACGCGTGTGTCCCCGAACTGCTCCACAACGGCACGATAATCGTCGACGACATTCAGGACGAGGCCGATTTGCGCCGCGGTGGCCCGGCCCTCCACCACGAACACGGCGTCGACGTCGCCCTCAACGCCGGCAACGCGCTGTACTTCCTGCCACTGAAGATCGTGGCACGCAACCCTGCCGGCCACGACGCCGAGACGCGACTGCGGGCCTGGGAGATGCTCGTCACGGAACTCAACCGCACCCACCTCGGCCAGGGCATGGACATCCGCTGGCACAACCAGCGCGCCATCGACGTCACCGAGGCGGAGTACATGGAGATGTGTGCGTGCAAGACGGGCTGTCTCGGCCGCATCGCGGCCCGCATGGCCGCGGTCGTCACCGAGCAACCCGAGACAGTCGAACGCCACGTCGCCCGCTACGCCGAACAGCTCTCTATCGCCTTCCAGATCGCCGACGATCTGCTGGACGTCGAACACTCCATGGAGGGCGTCGAAGAGTTCGGCAAGGCCGTCGGTAACGACGTCCGCGAGGGCAAGAAGACGCTCATGGCCGTCCACGCCGCCGAGCACGCCCCGCCCGACGACGTCGCCCGCCTCGAAGATATCCTCTGGGCCGAGGACAACACCGACGCGGAGGTCCAGGAAGCGGTCGAGATTCTCCAGACTGCCGGCAGCGTCGACTACGCACGCGAGCGGGCACAGGACATCGCTGCTTCCGCCCGCGAACACCTCGGCGCCGTCGATCTTCGACCCGAGGTCGAGGCGAACCTCGAGGAGTTTACCCGCTTCGTCGTCGAACGGGAGTTCTGACGGTTCCGGAGAATGGATCGACCAGGATATGTCTGTTCGTGACGACGATAGCCGGTACACGGGCCGATTCGCAACTCTCGCCCGGTGCCTCGCGGTGAGCGTCGCCGTCGCGGCGGTGCTGTACACGACGGTGTATCTCAACCTGGGGACGCGCTGGGGCTTCGAGATCCACCTGAACCCGTACTATCTCGGTCTCGCCGTGCTCCCGCTGGGGTTCGCCGTCGTGACCCGTCGGCGCTCGTCGTTCCGGCGGCGGTAGTGGCGCTCGGCGTCGCGACGTTCACAGGGGGAGTCTTCTGGAACGGTGCGCTCTGTCTACAGGCTGCGGGTGGCTCGTGGGGATTCCTGTACGACTGGGGTGCTCACGCCATCCGGTTCGGTCCCAGGGGGACGATAGACGGGTTCGCGTGCGTGGCCCGCCCGAACCACGCAGTCGTCGCAGTCGGATACGTCCTCGCCGACAGCGGTGTTCTCTACTGGATGAACAGCGACGTCAGTGGCGGCAAGTGGACCGTGTCGGGCCGGTGAGCGCCAGGCGGGAACGGTCGTCCCACCGGTCTACCGCTCGACGGCCTCCAGCACGAGGCCGTCCTCGAAGCGACCGCGCTCGACAGCTTTCTCGCGACGACGAGCGGCGACAGCATCTTCGTCGATGTCGTGGCACGTCTGGAGTGCGTCGAGGACCTCCCGGACGTCCGCGAGTTCTGCGGCGCCGGGGTCCTCGTGGAACTCCGCGACCTCTTCGTCGAGTTTCTCGTGGAGTCGCCGGCGGTACTCCTCGCCCGTCGCGACGTGAGTGTGGGGTGTCTCACCGTTCCCCTCGATGATTTCGGGGATGTCGTCGCGGACGAGTTTGTCGAACGTCTCCATGCGGGCGAGTGTGGCCGGTCAGCCGATAGCTCTGGCGACCGAGTCGCGTCCCTTTTCCCCGCCGGCGGCCTCGAGAGAGACATGACCGACCGCGAGGAGTTCCTGGCCGGCGAGCGCCCAGAGGACGTGCTGATGTACTTCGCCGAGGACGCCGTCTCGGGGATCGACGCGCTCGCGGACACCAGAACCGGGGAGCGCGTCGACGGCGGCGTCGTCATCGTCGTCGACGGCGAGGAAGGCCGGGGCGCCTTCCAGAGCGTCACGGGCCACGACCCGATGCAGTTCGCACAGCAGGCGATGGGCAACGAGGGTACCGTCGACGCCGACTGTACGGGCGGGACCTGCCCGGCAGTCGACGACGACCCCGAGGACCCCCACGTGGCGCGATTCGTCTTCGCCTTCGCCGAGGAACAGAACGAGGAGGTCGGCGACCTCTACGCCGAGGGCGACGTCGTCCACGCTTACGTCTCCTGTTCCTGTGGGGAGGCCTACTCGGACAAGTGGGTCGTCGGCGAGCGGTCGTCCTGAGACGAGGCGGTTACAGCCAACTCCTGCCGATAGTTAGAAATCCCTGTAATTCGCTCTGCCGATAGTAGGTCGAAATTTCGTGCAGGACGTCGCCGATCGTTTTCGCAGCTAGCGTCTGGTCCGGCAGATACAGGACTGCGTGGTACTCGTCTTCGGTGAAGTCGTCCCGGAAATCGTCGTCGTATGTGACGATGACGAACTCGTGTTCAAGTGAAAACGCCGCGAGGTCGTCGTCGGCATCCCCCTTGCTCAGCCGATCACTCAGATCGACGTGGCGGACGTCGTGACCGTCGTTCCGGAGCCGGTGACAGACCTCGTGTTCGAGGTTTTCGTCCAGCAAGAACTTCATTCGGGCTTTTCGAGCGTCTCGGATTCCTCCGCAACCGTCTGCCGGTGGGCCTCGACCGACTGCATCTCCTCGGGGTTCCGGTGGTAGTAAGCGAGTGCTTCGTACACGTCCGCGAGGTCCAGATTCAATCTGTCGGCGACAGTTTCGGGCCGTAGTCCGCGCTCTTCGACTCGTTCGTGGACGTGGAGCACGGTCACCCGACTCCCCTCGATGTGGGGTTCGTCGTGGATCTCCGACTCTTCGCCGGAGACGATCCGATGTTTCGTCACTGCCATACCGTCTCTTGGTGGAGCGCCGGCAAAAAACCCGCGTCGGCGTGGTGCGTTCGACCGCACTCCGACTACCCGGCGTGCTTTCTGGCAGTCGTGTAGGCCTCGCGAACGCGTTTGAACTCGTCCTCGTCGCCGCCGTGGTCGGGATGGGTCTCTTTGACGCGTTGCCGATACGCAGTCCGTATCTCGTCCAGTCCCGCGTCTGTCGAGACGCCGAGTTCGGCGAGTGCGGCCCCCAGCGGGTCGACCGCGGATTCGTCGGGACCGATATCGACCTCGGGCACGTCGAAGGGGAGTCGTGTTCCGAGCTGGAAGCCCGGGAGTTCGTGTTCGACGAGAACAGCGTGGGTATCCGACTGGTCGATGCGGTAGTACGCCCGGGGGTCGAAGGTGACTGCGACGTTCCGTTTCGGGAGATAAAAGGCGACAGTCTGTCCCTCGACGGGGTGGTTCTCGGCGTACTGTTCACCGATCGCGTCGAGGTACTCGCGGATCTCCGTCCGGCGACGGCGCTCTCCGCCGTCCCGGCGGTCGACCGGTGCCGCCGGGAACAGGCGAACTGCCGTGACGAAGAGGACGGCGATGACCACGCTACTCGCGAGTCCCAGGCCGACGCCGACGAGCAACCAGTGGGGTAGTCCGAACGCTCCCTCGACGAGCACAGGAGGGCGTTAGCGCCAGTCAGGCAAGAAAGTCCCGGGAACTGACGGCGGTTGCGGATTTCTGAGCACCTCAGTCTTGAGAGTCTGAAATCCAATAGTGATATTCGTAAAGCACTCTCTATTAGATTAAATTGAAAACACTTTTTTGTGGCGGAGTTATCAGGAAAATCGTGGGACGAGATACTAATCTCACACGGCGGAAAGTTCTCGCATCGGGTGCGATCGGCATTGGGGGTAATCTTCTCCCGACCGACACGCTACAGCTGAAAACGAAAACAGTCGAATCCCCGGACAAAATTCCGAAAGGTGAAGTCCGGTACAAGCGGAAACTCGTCGACGTCAAGGTAGAAAACGACCTCGACGTTCCGGACGAATCGGAGGCCCCGCAGGTGACAGCCGACGGGTCGCCGCCGGTCAAACAATCCGGCGACCGTCTGTTTGTGGTGGCGATGCCACACTCGGCTATTATCGATGACTCGGACATCATTCGCCGCAGTCCTGACGGCATCGATACGATGTCGGAGTCCGGAAGCTACGAGACCAGGAACGTCTACAGCAGCACCAGTTACAACGGAACCGGGCCGTTGATGCTGAGTCTGGGCGAGCAGTACCAGCACCCGGCATTCGAAATCAAATCGGCGGGACAGAACATCAAAGTCCGGCGTAGCGACGGGTCCGAGAACGGACAGAGCGGGTTCTCGAAACCGGTCAAACCGGGGGAGACCTACACCGACGAGCTGGCGGAACAGACGGTCGAGTTGCCGAAGTTCGGCGACGTGATCGAGAAGGAGTTCGAAAGACCCGATACGACGATCACCCGGGGCGTCCGGCAGGTCGTCGATACCATCGAGACTTCGATCAGTCCGACACTGAACATCAAAAATCACGGAAAGATGAATGTATACTCGGCGAAGAACGCGATAATCGGTCCGGAGGACGCAGGCTGGATGCAGCCGGTCATCCACACGGCAGAACAGGACGACTGGAAAATTCACGACGTCACTGGAACTGACCTCGTTCTGATCCGGAGGGTCAACTGATGGTTGTCTGGATTGATGTCGTTGGAACGAATAAGTTCCACAGCAATCGTAACAACCCTGTAGATGATCTAAGTGACACTGTAAGCAACCTCTGGAATACACTGGGGCCAGCAACTGATGAGAGTTTCTCTATTCAGTATTGGGAAGAATCTCTGCCCGTTAATCCAAACACGTGCGCTGTCCCAACCAGACATGTACCTGTTTAGCGAAGTTCCGTCGTAGATGCCTCTGCCTGTGAATCTGGCCGTTCTCCGCCCAGTACTGACGTCAACTGATCGGGGGGGTCAAGTCCCCGGCGTTCCCACGTCGCTACCATCGTCG
>Ga0207718_100244_pt1 | contig 58267 bp, 58 predicted proteins | sample A23M2SouthBayCA_FD_187749 | JGI IMG/M metagenome (GOLD analysis project Ga0207718, IMG submission 187749) | Aerobic enrichment media microbial communities from Eden Landing Ponds, California, USA - A23 M2 (SPAdes) | ecosystem: Environmental > Aquatic > Marine > Unclassified | place: Emeryville...
ATCGAATTGGCGGGACAACTTCGTCAGAGTGGTGTCCGAGTCGACACTGTCCGTGAGCGTGCGGAGCTGCGTAGTGTCGAGATCGTCAATCAGCTTGACCCCGGCACCGTCGGTGTCGGCGACCAACCGCATGGCGCGTTCTGCTGGATCCCCATCCAGATCACCGATTGTCTTGAGAGCACCATTGAGCTGGTTGGTATCGACCGTCTCGTCAGCCTCAACCCGGGCGATTGCCCGATCGAAACGCGCATCGAGCTCGCCCGACCCGTCGGCAAGAACACGTTTCGAGCGGAAGTCCAGCTTCCGGAGCAGCGTCTCCAGCCGATCCCCGTCGCCCGGAAGATTCCGGGCCAATCGGAACGCCTGCGAGCCGGGCGTGATCGAGCGCAGTCCGTCGAAGAACCTCGTCTCCTTCATCTCCGAGATGCTGTCCAGCCGTGCTGCCTTCCGGTCAGTCGAGATGTCCGCTCGGATAATCGCGTTGAACGTCTCATCATCAACCTTGCCGCTGACGGCGATTGCGTCGGGGCCTTCGCGCTGGATCAGGTCGTCGAACTCCGCACGACTTTCGGCGTCGAGACTCTCGTATCGCCTGATCGCCCGGCCAACGTCTGCTGCTGAGGCGTCCCCATGCGAGTGCGCCCGAGCAGCAACCCGATGTAATGCCGCTTTCTGTCGTAACCGAAGCAGCGAGTCTCGAGCTGAACGGTCCATTCGTTTCAGGAGATTCTTCCCTGGCTCACCCGTTCGTCGGAGGTACGTCAGCCCGTTTCGCAGCCGATCTGTATCGGGTGCGGCAGTCAGCCAGTTCTGCAGGTCGGCGTCACTGCGCTCGAAGAGTCGCCGGATGCGATGTTGTCTCGGTAGCGAGGTTCGTTTGAGTGCGTCGCCCGTCTGGGCAACCACCCGTTTAGCACGATGACTGAGATCAACGTCCCGGACCGAACGAGCGCTCAAAACTATAGTAGCCATTGAAAATGACGGCACACACGATCGCACGACTGTCGTGCGGTCGGCGTGTAAATCGTTTCAATTGTCACTATATCCTCGGAACCGCCTATACCCTGCCAACAATCTACGCCGCAAGACCGTCCTACGTTTGTTGCTCTCGACTCTCAGGACTCCGGTGCTGAGCGCTCGTGGATCGGCTTCGCTCGTTCTCGAAGGTGGTCCGGCCTCCGGTCGTTACAGACTGCCAGCGCCTCACTGATGATACTGAGTGCGATCTGTTCGGGCGTCCCGCCACCGAGATCCAATCCGGCAGGTCCGTAGAGTCGCTCGCGATCCGCTGGCGAAAGTTCGATCTCGCTCGTATCGAGGAGTCGCTCGTAGCGCTCACGCGAGCCGACGACACCGATATAGGAAACCGGCGTCTCCAGCAGTTGCTCGACAGTCAGGCGATCGTCGACGGCGTTGTGCGTGGCGACGACCGCCGCGGTGTCGGCGTCGAAGTCGACCGCCTCTCGGATGTCCGACGGTCGCGTCGAAACGACCGCCGAGGCGTCCGTGAACCGATCGCCGCCGGCCTCGCCCCGAAAACCGACGACGATCGGGCTGAATCCCCCAAACCGGGCTGCCTCGACCAGTGGATCGACGTCCGGCCCAGTCCCGAAGACTATCAATCGCGGCGACGGTTCGAACCACTCGACGAAAAGTTCGATCGTGTCTGCTGCGTCGTTGACTGTGTCTGCCGACCCCCCGACCGTGACCGTCCCGGCGTTCCGTTCGTCGGCCGCCGAGACGAGCTCCGATACTCGCTCGCCGAGCCCGGACGGCCAGTCGGCCTCGACGATCGATCCTGACCCCTCGAAGACGGCTCGATCGCCGACCGCGATGTCGTCCGTTTCGCCATCGAGCACCGTCGCAACGGCGGTCGTCCGACCCTTGGCGAGCGCGTCGAGCGCGGGTTTGAGGGTTCCATCGAGCGGTTCGACGAGGAGTTCGACGACGCCGTCACAGCCCACGCCCAGCCCCCAGGTGTCGTCCTCACGCAGATCGAACGTCGCTGTCGTCGGCGTACCATCGTCGAGAACCGACTCGGCGAGACGTGCCAGTCGGGCGTCGAGACAGCCCGGAACGACGGTCCCGACGCTCTCGCCGTCGGGTTCGAGCAGGCGCTTCGCACCCGGCCGTCGGTAGGCACTGCCCTCGACGTCGACCAGCGTCACCAGCACTGCGTTCTGATCATGATCGAGTGCTTCACGAGCGCGTTCGAGGACGGCGTCGGACCGACGCCAGATGTCGGCGTCCATCACTCCCGACTGTGGCCGCGACGAACATATACGTCTCGACAATCTGGCAGCGAACGTGACTCGCGTCGCCGACCCGCCGTTCGAAACGGATCGTGGCGACAGCCACGTCCACGGCGTCCTGCTGGCTGCCGGTCGGAGTAGCCGCTACGGAACAGCCAACAAACTGCTCGACACAGTCGACGGCCAGCCGATCGTCCGCCACGCGCTGGACTCGCTCGTGGCGGGCGGTGTCGACGACGTGCTCGCCGTCGTCGGGTACGAGGCCGACCGCGTCGAAGGCGTACTCGGCGATACAGAAGTCGTGCGAAACGACGACTGGCAGGACGGGATCGGGACCTCGGTCGCGCTGGGTGCGCGCAAGGCTGCCGCCACCGACGCCGACGCTGCCGTGTTCGCACTCGGGGACATGCCGTGGGTCGACCCCGCGAGTGTCGCCGCGCTGCTGGACGCCTTCGACGCCGACTCGGGGAGTGTACTCGCGGCCGCCTATCAGGGGCAGCGAGGGAATCCCGTCCTCTTCGACCGGGCGCACTTCGAGTCGCTCGCAGCGCTCGACGGCGAGACGGGCGGCGCGGCCGTGTTCGAAATGGCCGACGACGCGGCGCTCGTCGAGACTGGCGACCCCGGCGTGTGCCGGGACATCGACGAACCAGGCGACCTCGACACCGGCCGTCGCGAGCGACAACAAGATAGTTGAACCGACCACCCCTACGCGTCGCTCATGACCGAGGACCTCGCGTGGGACCTGCTCGACAGCCAGACGGCCTACTCCTGCCCCGGCTTCGACGTGATCAACGAGACCGTCCGACTGCCCGACGGGACCGAGACGGACTTCGACTACGTCGAGGAGGGCGAGAGTGTCGTGATCCTGCCATTCACCACCGACGACGAGGTGGTCGTCATCGAGGAGTGGCGCGAACCCGTCAAGCGCGTCAACTACGGCCTGCCCGCGGGCGGACTCGAAGCCGAGGACAGCGACCCCGCCGCGGCCGTCGAGCGCGAACTCATCGAGGAGACCGGCTACGAGGCCGGGACAGTCGAACACCTTACCACTGTGGAACAGGCCAATGGCATCAGCGACATGGTCTTTCACTACTTCGCCGCGCACGACTGCACCCCGACCGCAGAACAGGATCTCGATCACAACGAGTCGATCGCAGTGTCGACCGCCGGCTTCGCCGATCTCGTGGCGGCCGTTCGCGAGGACGATCTCAGGGACGGGCGAGCGGCGCTTGCGATCCTCTACTATCACGCTTTCGAGGGATAGCCGTTCGGAGAAACCGCCGCCTCGTCGCTACTTGACCGAGGCGCTGGAGGCGCGGTTGATCATGTAGACCGCGACACCCCCGAGGGCCAGGTCGAGGACGGCCAGCACGGCCACAGCGGGGACGACCGTGTTCCAGATGCCCCCAAAGGCAGTGACGTTCCAGACCTCCATGACGTTGGCGTCGAGCATGAACGCCCGCGCCGCGTCGACGCCGTAGGTGATGGGATTGACCTTGGCGATGGTCTGGATCCATTCCGGGAGCGCGTTCAGCGGGAGGAAGGCACTGGAGACGAACAGGAGGGGAAACTGCAGGAAGTTCGCGGCGATGATCGTCGACTCCTGGTCTTTGGTGAGGACCGCCACCGTGTTCGAGAAGGCGACGAACCACAGCGAGAAGAGGATCCCGATGGCGAACAGGCCGACGATACCGAGGATCCCGGTCTTGATTTCCGCCCCGAGGATGACTCCGAGGACGAGGATGATCGCGATCTGGACGCAGATCCGGACCATCTCGGCGGCGGTCTTGCCGATGAAGACCGCGGCGCGGTTCATTGGCGAGACCAGCACCTTCTCGAACATCCCGTTCTCGATGTCGTTGACCAGGCCGATCCCGGAGGTTGCGCCCGTCACCAGCGAGACCTGAATGACGATCGCTGGAAGGAGGAATGTCGTGTAGTTCAAGGTCCCCCCCGAGAGATCGTTGCCGACGGCGTGGCCGAACACCTGCGTGAACAGCACGAGGAAGATTATCGGCTGGACCAGCGAGCCGAACAGGACAAAACGGTTGCGAACCGCCTTGATGTTCCAGCGGACGAAGTTCACCCAGACGTCTCCCAGAAACGTGTTGCTCGATCGTTCGCTGTCGCTCACCTGCTCGTCGGTTTCACCCGCCGTGGGCGTGCTCATCGGGACGCACCCCCATCTGTGGCGGCCGTCGCGGCGATGGTCTCGTCGCCGGTCTCTTCCTCTATGTGCTCGCCCGTGATCGCGAGGAAGACGTCGTCGAGGGTGGGCGCACGGATGTCGAACCCGGTGACGGTAATCCCCTCGTCACGCAGCGCGACCAGCAAGTCCGTTCCATGCTGGCGAGCCGTCGGGGTCGTGATCGAGAGCCCCTCGTCGGTCACCTCTACCGCCGGCGAGTCCGGGAAGATGCCCGAGTCGAGGGCGATGCTCGCCGCCCGCTGGCGTGTGTCGGGCCCGTCCTCGATCTTGACGTCCAGGATCTCGCCGCCGACCTCCCGTTTGAGATCCGCTGGTGATCCCTCGGCGACGATCTCGCCGTCGAGGATCACACTGAGACGATCGCACAGCTGGTCGGCCTCTTCGAGATACTGTGTCGTAAGGAAGATGGTCATTCCCTGCCCGTTGATCCGCTCAAAATATTCCCAGAGACGATTGCGGGCTTTGGGATCGAGCCCGGTCGTCGGCTCGTCCAGGAACACGAGCGGCGGCTGGTGGACCAGGGCAGTCGCGGCGTCGAGACGCTTTTTCATCCCGCCGGAGAACTCGTCGGCTTTCTTCTCGGCGACGTCGGCCAGATCGACCAGATCCAGCAGTTCGTCGATCCGCTCGCTGCGCTTGCTCCGGGGGACGCCGTAGGACTCACAGGCGAATCGGAGGTTCTCGCGGGCGGTCATCTCCAGGTCGACGCTGGTCTCCTGGGCCATGTACCCGATCGACTCTCTGACTTTCCGTGGCTCGGCCACGGCGTCGAAACCGTTGACCGTGACCGTGCCGCCCGTGGGCCGCAACAGCGTCGAGAGGGTCTTGATCGTCGTCGTCTTTCCGGCCCCGTTGGGACCGAGAAAGCCGAAGAACTCCCCACGCGGGATCGACAGCGACACGTCCCTGACGGCCTCGGTCCCGTCGCTGTAGGTCACCTGCAGGTTCTCGGCGTCGATCGCGAGTTCCTCGCCCGTCTCCGTTCGTTCTGCCATACTGGCTAATCCCAGCATCGCCAGCAGAATAAACGCGTTGATTGAATATTTATTCAACACTGTTTTGTCGGTAGGGATCCTCACCTCACGTATGAGCAAGACGATACTGGTGACGGGCGCGACGGGGACCGTCGGTTCGGGGGTGGTCGCGAAACTCGGCGGCCACGAGGTTGCAGTCCGGGCGGGCATTCGCGATCCCGACGCGGCGGCCCCGCCACCCCCGGAGGGAGTCGAGGTGGTGACCTTCGACTTCGAGCGCCCCGAGACCTGGGGCGCGGCCTTCGAGGGTGTCGACGCAATGTTCCTGCTGCGCCCGCCAGCGATCACGCGAGTTGGTGAGTCGATCATCCCCGCGATCGACGCGGCTGAACGGGTCGGCGTCGAGCACGTCGTCGTACTATCTGTGCTCGGCGCGGAGAAGAACCCGATCCTCCCGCATCGGAAGATAGAGAAGCACGTCCTCGCCACCGATCTGGACTGGACGTTCCTCCGGCCCTCCTTCTTTATGGAGAATCTCGTCCAGACCCATCACGATGAGATCGTCGAAGCGGGCGAGATCGTCGTGCCAGCCGGCAACGGGGCGACGAGTTTCGTCGCCGCTGGCGACATCGCCGCCGTCGCGGCGGAAACGCTCGCCGAGCCCGGTCACGAAGGCCAGGCATACGACATCACTGGCCCCGAAGCGCTGACTTACCACGAGGTCGCCCGGATCCTCTCGGATGTCCTCGACCGCGAGATCACCTACGACGAGCCCTCGCTGATCGAGTTCGCGCGCCACTCCCGGCGACAGGGGCGGGACTGGCCGTTCGTGATCGTCATGGCCGGGATCTACACGACTTCTCGGGTCGGCCTTGCCGGACGGGTCACCGACGTCATCGAGCGTCTGCTCGGGCGGCCGCCCCGGACGTTCCGGGACTGGGCTGAGGCCAACGCGGCGGCGTTCGATACCGACGCACTGACGGCCGTCGACGTGCTATCAGGAGGCTACGAACAGACATGATAGCCGTACCACCGACCGTCGACACCGACTGGCCATGACGGCCGGAAACCCCTTCCCAGCGGAGCCGTCGGACACGCAGACGGCGATCATGAAGGCCACCTTCGACGCACTCGTCGAGTATGGCTACGCCGGGCTGACGATCGACCGGATCGACGAGTTCTTCCCTAAAAGCAAGTCCCTGCTGTATCACCACTACGAGGGCAAGGACGAACTCCTGCTGGACTTCCTCGAACACCTCATCGACGAGTACGAGGGCGGGTTCGGTCGTGACGGCGAGGCCGACGCACACGAGCGGTTGACACGGATCCTCGACGGCGTCGCCGCCCCGGAGAAGAGCGAAGACGACCGGGGATTCATCCGCGCGCTCGTGGAACTGCGTTCTCAGGCCGCCCACGATCCGGCCTACCGCGAGCACTTCACGAAAAGCGGGCAGTTCTTCCGTGAGCGGATCGCCGGCGTCGTCCGCGACGGCATCGAGGACGGTGTTTTCCGCGAGGTCGATCCCGACCAGGTGGCCGCGACGATCCACACGCTCGCGACCGGCGTGATGGCCGAGCGTGTCACCGACGGAAACGCGCAGATCGGAGCCGTTCGAGCGGAACTGAACTCCTACGTCGAGACGCGGCTGCTGGTCGAAGATCGTTGATTTCGACGCGCTGGCGGTAGCTCTTTACTCGCGCGCCTCCCACACGCGGGCATGGACCCAGATCTCTCTACGCTGGACGAGCGACTCGCTGACCACGACGTCGACGGTTATCTGATCGACGCCGACTCGACCGACGCCGACCAGTACTACCTCTCGGGGTTCGACGCACCCGATCCGTTTCTCACGCTCTACGACGGGTCGGTTCGCCTGCTCTTTACCCGCAGTCTGGAGTTCGGCCGCGCCAAGCGTGAGAGCCGTGCCGAGACTGTCGAGCGACTGACCGACTACGGCTACGACGACCTGCTCGAAGAGTACGAGCCGGCCGAGGCGGTCGTCCGCGGTCGCGCCGCGTTTCTGGACACCTACGACGTCGAGAGCGTCGCCGTCCCACCCCAGTTTCCCCTCCAGACCGCCGACGGTCTCCGCGAACAGGGAATCGACGTGGTCGTCGACGACAGCGAGACCGTCACGGAGATCCGCGCGAGAAAGACTGACGAGGAGATTGAACACGTCCGGGCGGCCCAGGAGGCCAACGAAGCCGCGATGCAGGCCGCCGAAGACCTGCTCGCTCGTGCCGAGATCGACGGCGATCGGCTCGTCGTCGACGGCGAGATTCTGACCAGCGAGCGGGTCAAAGAGGAGATCGAGATCACGCTGCTCAGACACGGCTGCGCGCTCGACGAGACGATCGTCGCTTGCGGGGCCGACGCCGCCGACCCCCACGACCGCGGAAGCGGCCCCCTCCAGCCCGACGAGCCGATCATCGTCGACATCTTCCCCCAGGACAAGGCCACGAAGTACCACGCCGACATGACCCGGACCTTCTGCGTCGGCGAGGCGGACGACACGGTCAAAGAGTGGTACGACCTGACCGAGGCAGCCTACGAGGCCGGTCTCGACGCAGTCGAAGCCGGCGTCACGGGCGCGGCGGTCCACGACGCCGTCTGTGACGTCTACGAGGATTCGGGCCAGCCCACCCTCCGGAGCGATCCGAGCACGGAGACAGGATTCATCCACAGCACTGGCCACGGCGTCGGGCTGGACGTCCACGAACTGCCCCGTGTCGCACCCGGCGGCGGGGAGCTGAAGCCCGGTCACGTGATCTCCATCGAACCCGGCCTCTACGATCCTGATGTCGGCGGCGTCCGCATCGAGGACCTCGTGGTCGTCACCGAGGACGGCCACGAAAATCTCACTGACTACCCCGTCTCGCTGATCGTGGACTGATCGGAGGTTGTGATTCGGCGACTAACATCAGGGAACTCATCCTGCTTTTATATTACGTCGAACAACTGAGAACGCTGCCGATCGCAACTATTGCGATCGATCCATTCGCAGAATTCATTGAAGTCCCTGGCACCCACCTGGTTTGCGATACTCCGCAACGTCCCGGTATCAATCTCGGCTTGGAGCGGGACTGGCACAGTGCGGGCGTCAGTGCCGTTTCCTTCGGGTGGTTCCCACCTGAGAATCGGTGATCGCCGTTAGTCCGAACCCATTCGTAGATCCCGCTGTTGACCATGACCTTCACGACATCTATCCGGAAAACGGACCGCAAGCCATTCTACAGCCCGAACGGGTCTGGATCGGTCGGTGTCGAAGAGATATTCGAAGACGGGTCGATACCGAGGGCCTGAGGTCCCCAGCAGTCGGTGGTTCGTCAGTCCCTTCGAAACCAGCCAGTGCCTCGTCCAGATTATCGAGAGCGGCCTCCCGGATTGGTCCCTGGGACGTGACACCGGTAGCAACGTCCTCGGCGATCCACATCTCGGAGTCTTCTCCCTGCCGGAGCGTGATGTCTACTGAGGGACAGTCATTTCCACCCCTCCCGTCAGTATCCGAACTCATGCCTGAAAGAACGGTAGAGACACAGACAGGTGCTTTCTTTCGCCACCTTTTTAAAAGAAATTGAGGCAGCAGTACCTTCCGAACACCATCGTTGGAACGGTAGTCGCCCACGAAACCGTCGTACCCAATCAGCCGTCGAGATCGATCCGCGTGACGTCGATGATTCGCTCGTCGGCCAGCAGTTCGTCGATCACGTCGTCGCTGACGGGATCGTCGAGGTTGTACACCGTCAGGGCTTCGCCGTCGATGCTCTCGCGGGCGTTTGCCATGCTGGCGATGTTGATGTCGTGCTCGCCGAAGACCCGTCCGATGAACCCGATGACGCCCGGCTCGTCCCGGTTGCGCGAGAGGAGCATATGACCGTGGGGCTCGGCGTCGACGCGGTAGCCGTCGATTTCGACGAGGCGGGGTTCGTCACCGGCAAAGAGCGTCCCCGACACAGTCAGCGAGTTCTCGCCGTCGCCGACCGTGATTGAGACCAGACTGCGGTAGTCTTTGGTCTCACGGCGGCGACTCTCGGTGACATCGATCCCACGGCGTTCGGCGATCCGGGCGGGCGCGTTGACGACCTGATCTTGCCAGCCGTAGGGTTTGAACACGGCCGCGGTGACGAGATCCAGGTCCTCGTCGGCGATGGCTCCGGCATAGGTGATCTCGATCTCCTCGATGCGACCCTCGAACAGCCGCATGGCCACCGTCGAGGCAGTTTCGGCGACCTCCACGTAGTTTCGGATGCGCGGGTACGCGGTGGCCTCGACGCTCGGAACGTTGATAGCGTTGTTGACGAGTTCGCCTTCCAGCGCGTCGATGATCTGGCTGGCGGCGGTCACGGCGACGTTGACCTGGGCGTTACGGGTGGTCGCGCCGAGGTGGGGCGTCGTGACGATATTCTCCACGGACATGAATGGGTGGTCCTCGCCCGGCGGCTCCTCGCTGTAGACATCGACACCGGCACCTTTGATCTTGCCCGAGTCGACGGCCCTGGCCAGCGCGGGCTCGTCGACGACGCCGCCACGTGAGGTATGGATGACGAAGTCGCCACCGAATGTCTCGAGTTCGTCCTCGCCAATCAGCCCACGAGTCTCGTCGGTGAGGCGGGCCTGGATGGAAAGTACGTCCGCCGTCTCCAGCAATTCGTCCAGTTCGAGCAAATCGACGTCCATCTGGTCGGCTCGATCCTCACCGAGATAGGGGTCGTACGCCGCGACGTTCAGCCCGAGATTGTCGAAGCGACGGCCGACCTCCTGGCCGAGTCGGCCCAGCCCGACGATGCCGACGGTCATCCCGCCCAGTTCGGTGCGGGTGATGTCGTCTTTAGCCCACTCGCCCGCTTTCAGGCGCTGGTGAGCCTGGGGAACCTGACTGGCAACTGTGAAGGCCAGACCGATCGTGAGTTCGGCGGCCGCACGGACGTTGCCACGCGGTGCGTTGGCGACGATGACGCCGTGGTCGGTCGCCGCGGGGATGTCGATGTTGTCGACGCCGATACCCGCCCGGGAGACGATCTGGAGGTTCTCGGCGGCCTCGAAGACATCGCGTGTGATCTCTGTGCCTCGAATCAGGAGGCCGTCGACGTCTTCGATCACGTCGATGACGCCCTGCGTGTCGATATCGTAGTCGGTCACCACCTCGTACCCGGCGTCGCGCAGCCGCGCGAGACCGGCGTCGGCGATTGGATCCGTGACCAGTACCTTCATGCTCGGGAGGAATCCACCCACGGATAAATCCCTACCGAAACGTCGCTTGTCTCATAGTGATTGCTGTACGTCTGTTCCGGGTCGACCGCACGCCAGAGTGCGGTCGCACCGGTAAATCGTTACAGCAATCACTATCACGCCCAACCTGAGAGGCTCGGCGGTCGCTCGAACGGATCAGGGACAGTCTAACGGCCGGGAGCGTCCTCGTCGTCGACAACACGCAGTACTGAAAGGTGTCGATGGGGGACGATCTCCCGGCTCGCCGCGAACTCGACGCGTCGACGCTCCCCGTCTGCTCGTACCAGCGAGAGACGCCCGCGATCCTGATCCGACTCCTGAAACGCCTCCCAGTGGCGCTCGAAGTCGTACGATTCGGGCGTGAACGCTTCGATCGTCCGGCCGAGCAACTCGTCTCTTGTGAGCCCGAAGAGTTCACACGCCGCGCGGTTGGCGTCGACGTACACGCCGTCATCGTCGGCGATCACCATCGCGTCGTGGGCCTCCTCGAAGACTGCCTGGGAGATGGCGGTCTGTCGTTGCAGTTCTTGCTCCCGACCTTTCCGGTCGTCGATGTCCCGAACGTAGACCACGATCCCGCTTATCACGTCATTGTCGAGCAGGTTCCGCCCGCGAATCTCGACCCAGATCCAGCCCTCCTCACCGTGGTCGTACCGTAACTCGACCTGCGCTCTAGAGGAGGGATCCTCGGTCAGTCTGGCGAGCTCTGTGGCGACGACGCCGACGTCCTCTTCGTGGACGGGGTCGAATCCGTCAGTACCGATGAGTTCGTCGGGTGTCCGTCCGAGGACGTGCTCGGTGGCTGGGGTTGCATAGCGGATCTTTCCTGACGGGCCGACGACGAGAATCGCATCGCTCGACTCCTCGACGAGGGTCTTGAATCGCTCGCGTGTGAGTTCGACACGCTGTTGGAAACGAGCGTTGGCGACTGCCTGCTCGATCCGATTGGCCAGGACCGCATACTGATCGGTCCCCGTTTCTTTCTGCAAGTAATCGGTGACACCCAGTGAAAACGCGTCGCTGGCGACCTCCTCGGACCCCTGCCCGGTGAAGAGGATGAACGGAATGTGGGCATACTCGTCGGGGATCTGTTCGAAGAACTCGAGCCCATTCGTCTCGGGCATCTGATAGTCGCTGACGATACAGTCGGCGTTGTCCGCCTGGAGGCGGTCGAGACCGGCCGCTGGGGAGTATTCCGAGAAGACGGTGAACGTCTCGGATTCACGCTGCAGGTAGGTCGCCGTCAACTCTGCAAAGTCCTGATTGTCGTCGACGTGAAGGATTCGGACCGCCCCAGTATCACCACCGTCCGCCTCCGCCCACGAACCGAACCCTTCCATCATGAACTATCATTCTGCATCGGCCCGGATAGGTGTGTCGGATACATGAAATATAATCAACAGCTCGTGGCTGGCGGGGAAACCAATTACTCGTCAGACAGTACAGGTCACCGCAAGCCCCGCTCAGAGTGGTTTCTGCAGGTATGTTGAACATCGACCGCACGCAATCGTGCGGTCGATCAGGAACAGACCTACAGCAATCACTATCAGTCCGCGCTGGCGTCGCGCTGCTCGCTCAACTGCTCCCAGATTTCGGTACAACCCGCGCCGTCTTCTATCTCATCGAGGTGATCGTCGGGATGCGGCTCTGGCTCGTCCATGTTACTCATGATCTTAGTAACACTGTAATTGGCTTCCTGCATAAGTATTGTGGGGCGTCGATGGCAACCGGAACGGGGGTCGCTCGTTGGGCCCAGACTGGAAGGGAGACCGATCGCAGGACCAACCTTTTAGGTGACTTCCGCGCGAGGCCACGACAATGACCGACGACGCAGACGAACTGCTGGCCCGTCTGGACCTGCGAGAGTACGAGACACAGGCCCTGCGGGAACTGTTGACGCTCGGGCGCTCGACGGCACCGAACCTCGCGGAAGCGACGGGGATCCCGAGAGCGCGGATCTACGAGGTGCTTTCCGAACTCGCCGACCGGGGCTTCATCGAGGTGATCCCCGGCCGTCCGAAGGAGTACCAGGCCAAACACCCCGGCGAGATTCTGGATCGTGCGGTCGAGAACGAACGTCAAGACTACGAGTCCTTCCGGAACGAGATCGAAGACCACAGAGCCGACTTCGTCGAGACGTTCGGCCCGATCTTCGAGCGTGCTAGCGAGGACGTCACGCCCACCGAGGACCTCTTTCACGTCGTCGACGTCGGCGACCCCAGCGAGACCGAGACCCGGCAACTCTACCACGAGGCCGAAGACGAGATCGCGATCATGACCAAGAGCTTCGAGTACCTCGACGCCGTCCGACCCGCGCTAGAGGACGCCCTCAATCGTGGTGTCGAGATCCGCGTACTGATGCTCGATCCCGTACTGCTCGAACCCGACAACCGCGACGTCCAGGCCGACATCCACGAAGAACTCTCGGCTGACTATCCCGGGGTCGACGTGCGATTCAGCAACGAGAAACTCCCGCTTCGGGGGACGGTCGCTGACCCCAGTATGGACTACGAATCGGGCAAGGCCATCTTGCTAGTCGAAGAGAAGGACATCCCGCTGTCGATGCGCCAGGCCGCCGTCACCGACAACGGCAGCTTCGTGGCAGGCCTGAAACGGCTGTTCGACCTGATCTGGAAGCACGACAGCGGCGAGGTGTATTGAAATTATATTTTCCTGGAAAAGATATTTTACACTAGATCCCGAATCGACTGCCATGGGAGAGTCACAGCAAGGCGAAAATCATCCCGTTGCCGAGGCACGGGACGACTGGAAAGAGTCGACGACGGCACTCGAACGAATTTCGCAGGTCATCGAAGCAACAGCGACACCGAAGACAGCAGCCGAGATCGCCGAGGAGGCACTCGTGAGCACGCCGACCGCCCGCAAGCACCTCGGGTCTCTCGTCGAGATCGGAACGGCTACCGCTATCGAAGACAGCGACGCAACCCGGTACGCTCGTGACGAGGACACGCTGCTGTACCGCCGAATTCGGGAGCTTGCGAACGAGCAAAGTCGGGGCCAACTGACCGACGGTATTCAACGGATGCGCGAGCGACTCCGAGAACTCGAAGATACCTACGATGCCGCATCACCGGACGACCTGAGCAGCCCGGTCGAGCGCAACGAGCAGCAAGGGACGTGGGAGGCCGTTAGCGAGTGGCGAACCGTCGAACGGAACCTGCACGTCGCCCAGGCCGCGCTCAACTACAAACGGGCTCGTGATCTCGGAACAGCGACCCAGTAACGATGGGAGGCGATATGGATGGCCCTGTCGGCCCTGTCGACGTTCCCGTCCTTCGGCAGCTGCGCGATCTGATCCTCGGCGAAGAACCGCTCTCCGAGTCGGTGACGTTCGACGATCCCGTGAATCCGACGGAACTGGTCGTGGGATTCTCGACAGGCTACCAGTCTTCCGGGCGAATGGAGATCACCTGGTGGGAGTCGGGTGCGTATCGTTTCCACTACACCGAGACTGGCGGGATCGATTTCCGGTTCGATCGGCATCCGAAAGACGACGCCCCCGAGGCGCACTTCCATCCGCCACCGAATGCTGGCGTGGCCGTCTCGTCGGTGCTGGCCGGTGCAACCCACCCACAGGTCGTCGCTCGCGCCGTCCTCTCACAGTGGCGCGCAGCGATCGTCGACGCCGAAACTGTCGAGCTACTCAACGAGGGGTAGATGAGCGTCTCCCGACCTGTTCATCAGTACGTCTCCACAGGGGTCCCAAGCTGTTCGAAGTGCTCACGATTCGCTGTGAGCACAGGCTCATCGTATATCTCAGAGACTGCAGCGATCATCGGATCAACCTTGTCGATACCACTCTCTCCATCGGCTTTCTGATCGGCCTGAGCAAGTAACTGACCGGCACGGTGGGCGATCGTCTCGGTCTGTTCGACGATCGGATACATCCGCAGGGCGTTCTGGATGTTTCGTCGTTCCTCCTCGTCCCCGAACTCACTCCCGTAGGAGAGTTCCATGACAACCGGCGAGGGGACACGCTGGATCGTTCCCGACTCCGATAGCTGGACGCCTTTCTGGAAGGCATTCTCTCTGCCGTCGAACAGATCGACAAGATACGTCGTATCGAGAATCACTCGAACCGCTCCCGGAGGTCACGCTTGCTCGCGACATCGGCCTCGCGTTTCGTTTCGATCTGTTCTCGCATCTCTTCCGCTGTCTCCGAGGAGAGAATCCCTGCGACATCTTCCGGATGCGGGCCGCCAATGAGGCGTCGAAGCGTCTCCTCCATCGTCTCGTCGTCCCGCTTGTGGGCGGTAACGAACTCGTGAAACTCTTCGGAGATCCGGACGGACTTGCTCATGTACTGTATACTCGGGTATACGTGACAATCAATCTTCGGCCGAAGGGACAGCAAGTCGCCTTAAGCCTCGCCGACCCGCCGCTCGAAGAGATCTCGAATCGCGTCCTCGATGGTGTACTGTGTCTCCCAGCCCAGTTTCTCGTGGGCGTCGGTCGTCTCGACGGCGAACTCCTCGACCAGCGTCTCCTCGCCAGCGCGGGGGTTCTCGACCAGTTCGATATCCACGTCGATACCGTACTCCTCGGCAATCGTCTGGACGCGCTCGGCGACGGTCATCACGCCGGGATCCTGCTCGCTGGCGATGGCGTACTTCTCGACCCCTGTTTCGCCTGCAGCGAGCTGCTCTTGCAGACGCTCGGCGCTGCGGACGTACAGCCGAGCGACGTCCCTGACGTGGAGATAGTTGCGGGCCTGACTGCCCGGCTCGTACACAGTGAGAGGCTCGCCGGCCATCGCCCGCCCGAGGAAGAAGTTGATGACCGTGCCTTTCGACACAACTTTGTCGCCGACGAGGTGGTCGCCGTAGAGGTTCGACTTCATAAACTGGTGGGCAGGGAAGGCGTCGTCGGCGTACTCGTCGACGAGTCGCTCGCCGATGACCTTCGTCCGGCCGTACCAGTTCATCGGATCACGGGGCTGGTCGATGGTGATCGGGAACTCCCCGGGGTCGCCCAGGACGGCCATGCTGAACGGGAACGCCATTGCCGCGCCGGTCTTGCGACAGAACCAGGCGACGTTGGCGGTCCCCTGAACGTTCACAGTCTGGGCGAGATCGGCGTTCTCGCTGCAGTCGTCGACGCCGCTGATCGCTGCAAGGTGGATCACGATGTCCGCGCCCGAGAGGGCGTCCTCCAGACGGTCGCGCTCGCGGATATCGACGTGCTGGATTTCGATATCGCCGACCTGCCGAACGTCACCACGATAGAAGTTGTCGATAGCAGTGACAGTCCAGTCGGGATGGACAGTTCGAAGGCGGTCGATGACGCGGCTGCCGATGTAGCCAGCGCCGCCGGTCACGGCGACGTGGAAGTCGTCTGCGGTCATGGTGTCTCCTGTGTGGTCTGGGGTCATGATTGTCGTTCCGTCAGTGTGGTCGCCAGATCGCGGATCCCTTTACGAAGCGTCCACTCCGTCTTGAAGCCAGTCTCGGCGACGCGGTCGAAGTTGACGTGATAGGAGGGGCCGGGATGCTCGTCTTCGAGGTACGTGATGTCGACATCGCCGACCTCGTCGCTGACGACTTCTGCGATTTCGCTGATTCGATAGTTGTTGTCGTTGTCACCAACGTTGTAGACCTGCTGGGACCAGTCGTCGGGGCTGCAGGCGGCCTGTTTGAACGCCCGTGCCGCGTCACGGACGTGGATAAATGGCCGCCAGTTGGTGCCGTCGCCGTACACAGTCAGGGGGCGGCCAGTCAGCGCGCGGAAGACGAACAGATTGACCACGAGGTTAAACCGCACGCCCGGCGAGTACCCGAAGTTCGTCGCCATCCGGAGGGCTGTCCCGGCGAAGTGGCCCGATTCAACGTGCTCGACGAGGTCTCGCTCGGACTCGACCTTCGTCTCGGCGTAGGGATTGAGCGGGTCCATCGCCGTCCCCTCGTCGAGATCTGTACTCGCGGTCCGGCCGTAGTTGTTACACGAGGAGGCGAAGACGACGTTTTCGACGCCCAATTTTTCGGCCGCGGTCAGGACGTTCGTCGTCCCGTCGCGATTGACCGCGAAGGTCTCCTCGCGACGGTCGTGCGTGCTCGACGCGCCGGTGATCGCCGCGAGATGGATCACCGTGTCCGCGCCGCGCATCGCGCTCTCGACGTCGCCGTACTCCCGGACATCGCCACGGCGGAACGCGAGGTCAGCACCGAGTTCGGCTTCGAGCAAATTCCGGGGCGATCCGCCTGTGAGGGAATCGAGGACCGTGATCTGCTCGACCCTCTCCTCGCCCTGCAACAGCGGCAGGAGGGCGCTGCCGATGTACCCACAGCCGCCGGTGACCAGCACGTGCATTATTCCTCGTCAGGTTCGAGCACGCCCGGCAGGAACCGATCTTCGCGGGCCTCGATCCGCTCGGCGTAGCTGGTGAGACTCGCGAAGACATCTTCGATACCCTCCTCGAAAGTCTGGTCCTGCCCGCCGATCAGAGCGGCGTAGCGGTCGTTCTCGATTTCCATCTTGTGGGTCTCGTCCTCGTCACGCGGGTTCTCGAAGTGCTCGACGTCGACATCCAGCCCGTGCTCGCTGCCGACGTCGGCGATGGTGTTTGCCATCTCGACGATCGAGATAGCGCGCGTGACCTGATTGTAGACGACGTGCTCGGACGGGCGCTCGTCGGGGTCCATCGTCGCCAGCTGGGCGAGCCCTTCGACGGCGTCCTCCAGCGCGATGAACGGTTTACGCTGCTCGCCCTTGCCGTACACAGTGACAGGATAGCCCGCGACGGCCTGGGCCGCAAAGCGGTGGGCGACGACGCCGAAGTAGTAATCGAAGTCGAATCGAGTCTTGAGGCGGTCGTCCGCGCGGGTCTCCTCGACCTCAGTCCCGTAGGTGATCGCGGTTCGCACGTCCGAGATGGGGATGTCGAACTGCCTGTGCGCCAGACGCATGTTGGCCGCGTCGTGGGATTTGGTGAGGTGATACCAGGAGCCGGCCATCGCCGGGAAGGGGACCTCGTCTTCCTCGCCCTGGTTTGTCATCGTCGACCCGCCTTCGGGAATGGGGAACTCGGGCGCGCCGTAGACGCCGGTGGTGGTGGTCTCGACGAAGTGGGCGTCGGTCATGTCGTGCTCTTCGAGGCCCCACAGGAGGTTCCGGGTTGCCTGGAGGTTGTTGTGCTGGGTGTAGTTGGCCCGCTCGCCGTTGATCTGGCTGTAGGGCGCGGAAGGCTGGGCCGCCGTGTGGACGATGGTGTCGGGTTCGTGGACCTCCAGAAGCTGGTCGACGAAGGCCTTCTCGGTGAGATCGCCCTCGACGAACGAGAGGTTCGTGATGCCGTGGACCTCTTCGGCAGCCTCGATGCGCTCGTCGATGGAGGCGATGGGGACCGCGCTGACCGAGCCGACCTCTTCGACCCATTCGCGGCGGGCGAAGTTGTCCACGAGAACGACGCGGTCGTCTGTTCGCTTGGCGATTCGCAGTGCGGCCGGCCATCCGAGGTAGCCGTCGCCGCCGGTAAGCAAGATCGACATGTGTTACTCATATTCTGAGTAACTGAGTATAAGTCTTTTTATCGGGCCGAATCGTGGGAAACGAGTCAGCACAACGTTCTTATCGATTCTACATCTTCGGACGAGTATGCGAGAGTGTCCGAACTGTGGTTGTTCCCTCGACGAAGCGTCGACTGTCTGCACCGAGTGTGGACAGTCACTGCCCGGAGAAAGTCACCAGCAACCTACCCAGTCCACGGGAACGCAGCCACGACGTCAACCGACGAGTGGGCCGACAGAGTCGGGTGCGAATCAGAGTCATCACGGGCAGTACAGCGAACAGCACCGCCAATCCAATGAGTGGCAAACCCAGCAGACCAACACCTCACGACGGAACCTCCTCGTGTATGGTGGTGGTGCAATCGCAGCCCTCGGGGGCGGGTATCTATTACTCGGTGACGATGATAGCAGTAGTTCCGGACCGAGAGTCATCGATTATGAACAAGACGGGACGATCGTCGGCAACGCCCCGAGCGGCGGAAATCTCGTCTCGTGGGATTTCTACGTCACCGTAGAGAACGATGGGTCGGCCGGTCAGGTTCGGGTTGTCGTCGAGATACCAGGCGCAAATATCGAAGAGGACGAGATCGTCCGCATGGAGGCGAACGAACAGCGTGAAGTCGTCGTCGGATCCGTCACGTACTCCAACGCCGAAATAGAGAGCGGGGGCAAGAACGTGTACGCCGAAGCGGCGTGAGAGAGGCTTTATTGAGGAGTGCTGAACAGAATAGGTATGAGCATCACTGGAAAGCGTGTTCTCGTCACGGGCGGTGCGGGCTTCATCGGCAGCCACATCGCCGACGCACTGGTCACAGACAACGACGTTACGGTGCTCGACGATCTCTCGTCTGGCTCGCGGGCGAACGTCCCCGAGGGAGCGACGTTCGTCGAGGGAGCGACGTTCGTCGAGGGCGATGTCCGCAACCTCGCCGATCTCGCACAGGCGGGCGACGTCGACGTCATCTTCCACGAGGCCGCCGTCGTCAGCGTGGCGAAGTCGGTCGAAGATCCCGCGGGCTGTCACGACGTGACGACCGACGGCACGATCCAGGCCCTGGAGTTCGCCCGCCAGCAGGACGCCCGGATCGTCACGGCGTCGAGTGCCGCGATCTACGGTGATCCAGAGACGATTCCCGTGAGCGAGGACGAACCGAAACGGCCCAGTTCGCCCTACGGTGTCGACAAGCTCACGATCGACCACTACACGCGACTCTACGCCGATCTCTACGACCTCCCCACTGTGGCCCTGCGCTATTTCAACGTCTACGGCCCTCGACAGACCGCCGGCGATTACAGCGGGGCAGTGAGTGTCTTCCGCCGGCAGGCACAGTCCGGCGAGCCGCTGACTGTGCACGGCGACGGCTCCCAGACACGGGACTTCGTCCACGTCGAGGACGTCGTGAGGGCGAACCTCGAAGCGGCCACGACCGACGCGACCGGCGACGCCTACAACGTCGGCACGGGCGAGGAGACGAGCATACTGGAACTAGCCGAGACCGTCCGTGACGTGACTGGGAGTGACAGCGAAATCGTCCACGAGGACGCCCGCGAGGGTGACATCGAACGAAGTCTGGCAGATATCTCGAAGGCGCGGGAGCAACTGGGCTACGAACCGTCGGTGGATCTGCAAACGGGGCTGGGGACGCTGGTCCAGCAGTAGAAACATTTACTCAGTTGCAGACGGTACGATTTGGCATGGCAACGGCGGTAAAAGTCGACGAAGATGCGAAGTCTCGGCTGGAGGAACTGCAGGCCGAGATTCGGTTGCGAACGGGGGAAAAAGTCACACAGCAGGAGATACTGACGCGGCTCATCGACGACGCGTACGAATCTCACGAGGAGTTCGTCGATTCGTTCCGTGAGACATCTGTTCCGCTTTCGGCCGAGGAGAAAGAAGCGATGCAACAGGGACGGATTTCGTCCGGCGTCGAGACAGATGAAGAGGATATCGACGAGATCCTCTACGGATGACGGTCCTCGTCGATACTGGCGTGCTGTACGCGGACCACGATACCGACGCGACCAGACACGAGAAAGCAGCCGATGCGCTCGACGCAGTCTACGACAATCAGCTCGGCCAGCCATACGTCAGTGACTACATCTACGACGAGGCTATTACGTTGACACTGAAGCGAAGCGGATCTCACGCCGCAGCGACGACTCTCGGTCAGCGGATCCGGGGTGTCGATTCGTTTCCGAGTACCTACGAGTGGCTTCGTGTCTCTGCTGCTGTATTCACGGATGCAATCGAAGTGTTTGAGCGATTCGACGATCAACGGTTGAGCTTCACCGACGCGACGACAGTCGCGCTTGCACGCCGCTACGATATCGATCACGTGTTGAGCTTTGACGATGACTTCGACGGAACCGTAAACCGTCTCGATCCAGCGAGCCTGTGATTAGCCGGTGGCAGGGAGGGGCTGAGCGAAGTGGGGCTGAGCGATAACTGTCGAGTTCACGATCAAGAAGCGGTCGCTGGACATATACACTGACAGTGCGTGGATTGTTGTATGGAGTACGAGACGCGCTCTGGAACGGAGGTTCCGAAAATCGGGCTCGGGACCTGGCAGATGGACACGTACACGGCGTACGAATCAGTCGCGACGGGGCTCGAACTCGGGTATCGGCATATCGATACGGCCCAGGCCTACGGCAACGAGTTCGGCGTCGGTCGCGCCATCGACGATTCGGCGGTGGATCGCGAAGACATCTTTCTCACGACGAAGGTCCTGCCGACCCACCGGTCGGTCGACTCGGTCGTCACGTCCGTCGAGGAGAGCGTCGAGAAACTCGGCGTCGACGCCGTGGATCTCCTGTTGATTCACTGGCCGAACCCACTGGCCGACCTCGAAACCGTAATGGAAGGTCTGAATACAGCGATCGACCGCGGGCTCACCCGTCACATCGGTGTCAGCAACTTCGGGAAAGATCGACTGGATCGTGCCCGCGAACTCTCCGAGGCACCGATCTTTACGAATCAGGTGCTCTTTCACTGCTGGTGGCCACAGCGTGACCTCCTGCAGTACTGCCAGAATGAGGATATCCTCCTGACGGCGTACAGCCCGCTCGCCAACGGCGCAGCGATCGGGGACTCGCTCCTGTCGGAGATCGGTGAGCAATACGGGAAGTCCGGCGCTCAGACCGAACTTCGGTGGGTGACCCAGCACGCGAATGTCCTCACGATCCCGATGTCGACTTCCCGCGAGCACCTCCAGCAGAATCTCGACATCTTCGATTTCACGCTTTCACGAGAGGAGCACGACCGCATCACGCGACCGTCGTACTACCAGACCGGTCTGTCGATGGTTCGCGGTCAGGTCGGCCTGTGATCGCTCCGGGAAACACGACTTCTCGACGGACACACGTCTGACACGCACGTAGCGCTTATACATCCTCGAAGACTGGACACTTCTAATGGCGAGCGGCTGGCGGTATCGAATCGCGAGTGTGTTCGGGGTCGTCGGACTCGTGGTCGTCGCGCTGGTCGCGGCGAACTACCCGCTGGTCGAATCACTGTTCCGTCTGTTGCCCGTCGTCGGCGACCTTCCACTTGACAACGCTGGCGGGCTGGAACTCGCGGTCGAGACGGTCACGACTATCCTCGTCGTCGTCGTTGCGCTGGCTCCACTGTACAAACCCCGGCCACGTCGGATCCTCGACATCTGGATGCTCGCGGCCCGTCGCACGGCCGTGGGGTTTCTCGCTCTCGCGACGATCGGATACTTCGATTACACCTATCGGCTCCCGCGGTCGACACTGTTGATCGTCGGCGCATTTCTGTTCGTGACGCTCCCGGCCTGGTTCGTGCTCATCCGGCGACGCCCGCGCGAGAGCGGCGGCCGCACGATCATCATCGGCGACGACCCCGCGACGATGGCCGATATCTACGACGCTGTCGGTGGCGAGGTCATCGGCTACGTCTCCCCGCCCGCCGCACAGGTCGGCCGGGAGGCCGACCGATCGACGGCTGCGGAGTACACCGACGGTGGGACGGCCTCCCCGCTGGTCGATCTCCCCTGTCTCGGCGGGCTCTCCCGGCTCGACGAGGTGCTCGTTGAGTACGACGTCGACACGGCGGTACTTGCGTTTGCCCGCCCCGACCGCGCGGAGTTCTTCGGCGCGCTCGACACCTGCTACAACAACGGCGTCGCCGCGAAGGTCCACCGCGATCACGCCAACCTCGTGTTGACGCCCGAGGTCGGCAGCGGCGAGTTGATCGACATCGACCTCGAACCGTGGGATCCCCAGGATCACGTCATCAAGCGACTGTTCGACATCACGTTCGCGACAGCCGGGCTGATGGTGCTCGCTCCCGTGTCGCTCGTGATCGCCGCCGCGATCAGGCTCGACGACGGCGGTCCTGTGCTGTATAGCCAGGAGCGAACGGCGACCTTTGGCGAGACGTTCACCGTCTACAAGTTCCGGACGATGCGCGGCGGCGACGAACAGTCGACACCGAGCGAAGACAAAGCGAACCCGCGGATCACACGCCTTGGGCGATTTCTGCGCCAAACCCACCTGGACGAGATTCCCCAACTCTGGTCGATCCTCACGGGCAAGATGAGCGTCGTCGGGCCGCGTGCCGCCTGGACCGACGAGGAAACACACTTACAGGAGACCGCCGAGGACTGGCGCAAGCGATGGTTCGTCAAACCCGGATTGACGGGATTGGCCCAGATCAACGACGTTTCGAGCACCGACCCGGAGACGAAGTTACGGTACGACGTGGAGTACATCCGCCAACAGTCGTTCTGGTTCGACCTGAAGATCGTCGTCCGGCAAGTGTGGGACGTGCTGCAGGACGCCGGCCGACTGCTTCGCGGAACCAGGCCCCAGGAGTGACCTCGTAGATGCGAATCCTTCGCGTCGCACAGAAGGTGTATCCCGACGTGGTCGGGGGCGGCCCCTACCACGTCCACGCGATGAGCCGCGATCAGGCGGCGATGGGGCACGACGTGACCATCTTGACAGTCGCAACTGATGGTGATCAGCCTCACATCGAGCAGCGAGAGGGATACACTGTCGTGCGCTATCCCTCGGTCGCCGCACCGCTCGGAAACGCAGTCGCGCCCGGCCTCGCGTCCTTTCTCCGGCAAGCGAACGAGTACGACGTCGTCCATGCTCATTCGCACCTGTATTTCTCGACGAACCTCGCCGCGCTCGCACGGCGACTCGATTCGACGCCACTGGCGATCACCAATCATGGACTGTACTCACAGACCGCGCCAGAGTGGGTGTTCGATCTGTATCTGCGGACACTCGGGAAGTGGACGTTCGATTCGGCCGACGCCGTCTTTTGCTATACTGCGGAGGACCGTGATCGCCTCCGCGAGACCGGCGTCTCGGCCGACGTCGCTGTCGTCCATAACGGGATCGACACCGACCGGTTCGCCCCGGAGGGGACGACCGACGACCGGATCCGTGGCGATCCAGCCCTCCTCTTCGTCGGGCGACTGGTCGAGGGCAAACGGCCCGGCGACGCGCTCGCGGCGTTCGATCGACTCCGCGAGCAGTTCCCCGACGCGGTGTTGACCGTCTGTGGCAAGGGGCCACTGCGTGGTGCACTCGAAGCCGAGGCCCGCGAACGCGGCCTCGCTGATCGTGTCGACTTTCTCGGCCATCTCGACTACGAGACGATGCCGGCGGTCTATCGTGCCGCCGACGTTCTCGTGTTGCCGAGTCGCGCGGAGGGACTGCCGCGAACGGTGTTAGAGGCGATGGCATCCGGGACGCCGGTCGTGGTGAGCGCGCTCGACCAGGTCGTCCCGGTCGTCGAGGGTGGCGGAGAGGTCGTCGAAGTCGGGGATGTCGAGGGGTTCGGGGAGTCGATGGCGACCGTCATCGAATCGCCTGAGTTGTACTCCCCGGTCGAGACTATCGCCGGTCACTACGACTGGGCGGAGACGGTCGAGCAGACGACGGCTGCCCTCGAAGAGATCGCTGGCGGGCGAGAGTGAACCATTCCAGCCAGCACTCGGCCGTGGCGACGGCCAGAGCCAGTAACACAATCTCCATCCACGCCGAACCCCAATAAAATCCACAGAACCTTTCATTTTTATTTAGACACTACACACCGGTAGAGGTCAGCGTAGGAGCCAGCCATTTGCTCGATGCTGAAGTGGGCCGCAACGCGGCGTCGGCCCGCACCACCGAGCGATTGCTGTCGGTCAGGGTCACACAGCTTTGCCATCGCCGCCCCGATAGCGTTGGCATCTTGCCGGCAGAGGTAGCCTGTCTCGTTCTCGACGACGACTTCGTCGACGCCGGCAATCTGGGTTCCGATCACGGGGAGGCCAGCAGCCATCGCTTCGAGGAACGTTATTGGCAATCCTTCGCCACCGGAAGCCGAAACGAAGACGTCCGCCAACGCGTAGTACGGTTCGACTGTGGGGACACGGCCTGTCACGTGGACCCGCTCAGATAGTCCTCGATCGCGTACGGCATCCCGAAGCGTCGCCTCACGCGGGCCGTGTCCGACCAGAAACAGTCGCCCGTCGTCGACACCACTTTGCTCGAATGCCTCGATGAGCATTTCCTGTCTCTTTACTGGAACGTACCGTCCGACAGAGAGAAACACCGTTTCATTGCCATCAATACCGAACGATTCCTCGACGGATTCTGTCACTGCCTCTCTGACGCTCCTCTCGAAGCCGTCGACATCGATACCATTGTAGATGGTACACCAGTCATCATCGGATTTACCCGGTACATGCGCTGTTCCCGTGAAGGCCCTCTCGACGCCCTGAGAGACGGCGACTGTCACGTCATCGAGGCACCGAGTGAGACGCTCTGTGGTACGTGTCACAGGATGGTAGTTTGACGGAACATTGTGTTGGGTACTGACGACGCCGTCGATACCGGCCAGCGCCGCCGCGAGCCGGCCAACCGTCTGGGCGTACGGCAGATGCAGATGGACAACGTCACACTCCACTCGACGGAAGAGCCTCACGAGGCGTGCGAATGCCGTTGGATCGAATCGGATGCGCTCACCGAGTGCGTGTACGGACACACCAGTCGTCAGAATCTCCGCTGCCAGCGCATCCTCCTGCCCCATATACCCCACCGAGAACGTCACGTCGTCGACGGCGTCAACCAGGTCGACAACCATGTTTTCGGCGCCGCCGTATCCAAGCCCAGTGATGAGTTGGCATACCCGCAGTTCCGACGACATACGGTATTACTTCAGTCGCTTGCACTTAGGACAGTCGATTATCGTGATGGGACGGCCCATTACCGAGCAACGCCAGCAAGTCTCTGTATTTCGAAGCCAGCGCCTCTACTGAGTATCGCTGTTCGAACTGCTCGCGACACTGCTGAGCAACCGTCTTCCGGAGCGTCTCGTCGGTCGTTATCTCTCTCACCTGTTGAGTGAGGGTATCCATCGACCCATCGGCGAAGCCGGTCCAGTCAGCGTCGATATCGATGAATCGACCTGGGTCGACGGCGAGACTCACGACAACGGTTTCGGCCCGCCAGGCCTCCAAGAATGTGTTGGGGAATCCCTCGATAGCAGACGTGTTTACACACGCAAGCGCCTGATCGTAGTAGTTGTAGACTGCCTCGGGTTCGACTGCCCCTTCGTACGTCAGATTCGGCGTCGATTCGATTCTGTCAGCCAGTCGTCTCCGGTAGGTGTCGTGTGCCTCCCACGGACCGAGCATCCGAAACGCAGTCTCCGGCAGCTGCTCCGCGAGTTCGACAAACAGATCCGGCCGTTTCTCGTCCGGTTCGAGCCGCCCAATCCAGAGAACGAACTCTCGATCGTCTTGTGGAGCGATCTCCTCCGCCGGCGGATAGCCGTTCGGTATAACTGTCGACTGCTGTCCGTAGCGCCTGGTGATTACCTGATTTTGGCGGTCAGTCTGGACCACGATAGCATCAGCGTGAGTGATCGCCGTCCAATAGAGCCGCCCCAGCGGCCCGCTGACATACTCCTCGGGTGTCTCGATGTGACCGTCGCTCGCGACGTGATAGAGCCACTGGCCGCCGAACAGCCGAACGAGTGCCCAGACGACGCCCGCGAGCCGTGGATTTCCGCGTGAGATGTAGACACCCGCGTCAACCGACCTGATCGTCATCGCCAGTCGATGAAGTTGCTGAAACTGGTCGACTACTGTTGCCTCCGTATCCGGCTTGTACGCCCGGTGCAGTGTCACGCCATCATGGACGACCCGCTCTGGCTGCCCATAGTCGCCGACAATGACATGAACGTTGTAGTCGTCGCTCAGCGCCCGACTCAATAGATAGAACTGTCGCTGAGCGCCACCCCCGGCTATCTCGGGGTTGTCGACGAAGTAGCCGTATGCTGACAGCGAGACGAAACAGATGGTGTCAACCGACACGATAGTCCGTTGTCTGGCTGGCTGCGTTAACGTTTCGCTGTTTGTATCGTCACATAATATAGCAACATTCACACGGTTGGTTGCCGTCAGTGCGTCTGTGACCGTTCGTCTCCCACTCCTTCCGAAGTGGTGTCGCTGGAGTCTCTTCATCGCGCTCGCAGGGTTCATTTTCTACGTCTCGATCATTACTGCACCGCCAGAGACGGTTATCGATCAGGCCCGATCCGGTATCGGCGCAGAAGATCTTTTGCAACTGGATAAATGGCGCCATTTCGTCGCATACGCGGCACTCGGCGGGGCGATGGCGTACGCTGTGGCCGATACTGACCTCACGTCGCTGCAGGCAGCCGCCCTCGTGGTTTCCATCACTGTCCTCTACGGCATCGGCATCGAGTTCGGCCAGTCGATGATCCCTGATCGGTACTTCTCAGTCGGAGATGCCGCCGCGAACGCACTCGGCGGCCTGCTGGTGCTTCCCTGGTTTGCTCTCGAACGATATCTGACGTTCACACCATTGAGTGAGCTGCTCTCAGTCTGACCAGTCGATGTGCCACACGAACCGTTCTTCGTCAGAAAATCCTCCGCTAACAGAGAAACCAATCAGCGCTGCTGGCTTATCGATCCCTCTGTCTTTTCGGCCTGCGACATTCATAAGCCGCATGTGGATAGAATAGCTCAAATAACCATCCGACTGGCGGGAATCGTGTGAGCAGTGTAATAAGGGGAAACATCTTCGCGAATACTTTTGCTCCCTTTCCAGGTGTGTACACTGGGTCTGGTTGCTCACCGAGGAACACCGCTCGATACTCCGCTTTCTCACGCAACGTCACGTACTCGATAGAGCCGAAATGTTTAGTGAGTGCTTTCCGTGCACCGATCGGAGACAGATTGTAGACATGGTTTTTGTAGTAATCGGCCACGTCAGGTTCAAGTAGGTACGGTGCAAGGCGAATCGCCAGCGGTCGCGGTAACAGCGAAAAGTAGCCTGGAGGCGTGTGTGGTTTATCGGGGAACAGCCGGTTCGGGAAGTCGATCATCGCTACCCCTTCGGGTTTCAACACTCGACTGATTTCGGCCACGAAAGCTTCGGTGTCCGGAATGTGTTCGAACACCTGGCTGCAACTAATATAATCGAAGGCTCCAGTGCGGAAGGGCAACTGAAACCCGTCAGCAAGCACGTACTCCAGCCCATCGTGTGTGGGTTTGAGCTCGATATCGACTGCAACAACCTTGGCGTCGATGTGGATGGCTTTGTCCCCGTGTTTCGTCCCGAGGTCAAGAACCCAGTCGTCAGGATCGGCGAGACGGTTGATATCCCGTCGTAACATTCTATTGCACAAGGTACAGCGGTGATGATAAAGTGTCTGTCGTCGCACCTTCTCCTCGAACCCCAAACCAGACAGAACTCCCACCGTCACCGGGAGGGCAAACAGCATTCCAAGACATCCCCATATTTACGGGCCGTTTCGGAAATAGTGTGCCTTGACTCGGACCCCTGTTTCGAGGTCACACTCGCTTTTCCCATTTTTACCGTTCCGTACTGAGACGCTCAGTTGCTTGGCGGAGGCGCTCTATCAATCCTTCTGCGCGATCTTCACACGGCTGGTTTAGGAACCGTTTGGGGTCGATAACAAGTCCTACGACCGGTATTCCATATCGCCATGCTTCGAGAAACGTGTTCGGGAACACCTCGTAGATTGCGTATTTACGACAGTAAGTATACAGCAATATTGTCCATGGATCTCTATGGCAGGATATATCCAAGAAAGTTCACGTTTTCCAGTCTGCTCACCCGTCGCCGTTCCGTTGATATTAGTTCGTCTGGTCATACGGAGCAGCCGACTCTCCGGTAATCGGTCGGCGAGATCAAGAAACTGGTGTGGCCGCTTCTGTTCATCGGCGAGGCGACCGATCCAAAGAAAGAACTCCCGCTCGTCGTGTGGAAGCGGCGGCTCCGTGGCCGGGTGGAACCCATTGGGGATCACGGTCGGCAACCGACCGAATGTGTCCCTCATCCGCCGGGCCTGCTCGTCGGTCTGGACGATTACCTCCCGAGTGTTGCTGATCCCTCGGTCGAACAGCCACCGGGCCGGTCCGGGGAGCCCACGGGAGCTCTCGAAGTGATTTCGGAGTTGTGATTGTACACCCACTCGGCTCTAAGCGAACGGGCGAGCACGTAGACGAACGCCGCTTTCCAAGGGTAGCCGCGGTAGACATCGGCGCCGGCCCGTCGCATGGCCCGGTACAGCGCGTACAACTGCCGGGGTTTCTACGTTAGGCCGCCCGCCTCGTCTGGACTGTATGCTCGGTAAAGCGTGACCCCGTCTCACGACGGGGCTGGACGTAGTCCCCGACGATAAAGTGGATCTCATGGCTGTCGGCCAGCGCCCGACTGAACATGTGGTATTGTCGCCCGCCACCACCCGAGGGCGCCGTCGCCGACGGGTCGAAGTAGCCGTACGCGGTCAGCAGGACGAAACATATCCGGTCTGTCATCGTCTGCGGTGTGGCCGCTACGGGAGGAGGGTCTTTAGTCATGTGACCAGGTAGTACGGTGTGAGTGCGACCGCTGCAAGCGGTTTGATCGCCGGTCTGTACCATAGTGATTTCAATAGTGGCCTCACACCTGCGACTGGTGACCCCTGCAGCTGGTGCTGGCGTCCGAGGCCGTAATATGCCAGATGCCGGAGCCGTTCGACGAACTGCTCCGTCGTAGGCTCGCCCTCCAGTCGCTCCGCGACCGCGAGACGAGATTCGAACAACTGCTCTGGATCACTCCGTGCCGAGAGCCCTTTGTCGTGTTTTTCTATCTCCGCTAGTGGTCCGTCACAAAAACAGACGCCACCGGCAACGGCCGCCTGTATCATGAAGAGATGGTCCTCAAATAGATTGAGTGACTCGTCAAACTGTACGTTTGGTGCACGGCGCCTGTCGAGTAGTATTGTGGAGGTCAACGATCCCATGTCACCGAACAATAATTCTGAGATGAACGGTTCAAGCTCAACTGCAGTACTGGTTTCGTCGCAGTCGCCCTCCACACAAAGTGCTACACCGTGGGTCTTGAGAGCAGCGAGTTGCCGCTCTAGCTTGTTTGGAAGCCATCTATCGTCTGCGTCGAGAAACGCCACGAGATCCGAATTCGAGCGTTCCAGACCCTTGTTACGTGCCCACGCCGGGCCGTGACCTTCTTTATCCTCAACCACGATTATGTTGGTCTCCACCGACTGTCTGCGTGCGGAGCTTATCGCGCTATCCAACAATGTATCTGGTGTATGGGCGCTCGAATAGGGAACAATGACGCAGACCGGATTCATACAGTGGTTACTTTTACGAAATTGTTGGTCCTGCCTATTATATATTCCCAATAATACAGACAGCACCGAATGATGTGAGTGAGTACTGGAGGATTGGCTGAGTTACTTGTATCTCCTCTACATACCCCAGAGCGAAGATACACCCGTGAATAGTATGTTCGGCTCAATTGCCGATTTGTTTAATCTAACCCGGCACCCTTGGCGCGGTTCTCGTTCACCAGCCATCTGCATGTACCATTCTATCTCAACCGAGGGATCAAGAGAGTGGGGGCCCTGGCAGTACTCAGTCACACCGTATCAGTTCAAACAGCAGATTGCTTGGCTGTCCGAGAACCGGTCCGTTGTCTCTGTTGAAGAGATCGTCTCCTATCTCCGCGACGGAGCGACAATTCCTGAAGACGCGGTCGCAATCACGTTCGACGATGGGTACAATGACTTCGTTACTGCCGCCCTTCCGGTCCTGCGAGCGTACGATGTTCCGTGTACACTGTACGTCTCAACAGCGTTGATGGAGGAGGGTCGTGCACCCTACGAGTTCCGTCTCGGAAAGACCGTCCTAAATGTAGAAGAATTGAATGTTTCAACAAATGGAGGTGAACAGTCGTATCGATGCACGACTGAAGACGATACCAGAGTGGTCTACAATGAACTCCGTACACTGATTGAGCACCGTCCAGTTGAGGAAAGAAACTCATTTTTGACCAAGAACGGTATCGCAGAATGTCCAACGTTTTCCATCATCACTCCTCCCGACGTGCGGAAGTTGAACGATGAACGTCTGGTGACTGTCGGCTCTCATGGTCATCACCATCGCCCACTCGGCCCGCTATCGGCGACTACTATTGAGGAGGATGTCTGCATGTCTCTGTCACGCCTCTCGACACTCCTCGGAAAAAACCCGAGGCACTTCTCGTTTCCCTATGGCTCACATTCTCGGACGGCGCGTCGTGTAATCCAAAAAATGGGGTTTGAGAGTTCTGTGACGACGAATTCCCGAGCAGTTCGGCCGCGTGACTGGACTCGCCTATTTTCCCTTCCTAGAATTGACATGTCAATGGCAGGCAGCGGGGTCCCCCCAGGTATCTGACTTGTTTAATGCTCTGTATCAGGTACTAAGAATCGTTAAGTATCCTCAGACCGCTACCGTTATGCATCTACGATGACGACGCCGCCCCTTCCAGAGTTCATCATCGCCGGCCCTCAGAAGTGCGCTACGACGTGGCTATACGATTGCCTGTACGAACATCCCGACGTCTACCTCCCAGAGACTGATTCGATCCACTACTTCGACATGAACTACGAGAAGGGAGACCAGTGGTACCGAGAGTTCTTTTCGGGGTACGACGGTGAGGCGCTGGTCGGCGAGGAGACGCCCTCGTACATCCGCGACGAGGCGACACCCCGACGGATCGCGGAGACGATCTCCGATGCGAAGATAATCTTCATTGTCCGGAACCCTATCGACCGCGCGTTCTCACACTACTGGCACGAGAAGTCCAAAGAGAAAATTACCTTCGAGTTCGAAGAGGTGTTCGGGAACTACGATCTCTACCAGAACTGGGTCGTCCCGGGCTTCTACACGCGGCACTTCCAGCGGTACGAAGCGCATCTCCGACGCAACCAGTTCAAGATCCTGTTCTTCGAAGATCTCGTGGCCGACCAGCAGGCGTATCTGAACGAAGTCTACGACTTCCTAGACCTGTCGGAGTACACCCCGAGTGTGTTGGGTGAGAAGAGCAACGAGGGGCGTCTCCGCGGTGTGATGCGGTACGGCCTCTACGATTCGGTGACGTCGTTCGTCGCCCGGAACGCCCCGGACGTGGTCAAAGACGCCCTCAGACCGGCCCACAGACGAATACGTGATCAGTTGGCAAGTCAGACGGAGTACGAACAGGGGATGGACGAGGAGGTCCGGGCACAACTAGAACGAGTCTATCTTGAGGAAGTCGACCGACTCGAATCGTACACTGACCGGCGTTTTGACCACTGGTTCGAGCACGTCGACAAGGCATCGAACAGGTGACACCCGATGTCGGGACTATACAGGCTGAAAGACCGGCTCGACACCGTCCTCTGGACTTTCTACTATCACGCCCAGGTTCGTCGGGGAGTCCACCTCACCGACCTGGACGAGGAACAAATCATCGCTCGGCTTCCGGAGAGTGCCTTCTCTATCGGGTCAGAGCCAACAGGCCGACCGCTACCGGCAGCCTTCCGCGAATTCGTCCGCTCGTACAGCCCGCGCCCGCGGGTACTCGCCCGGTTTGAGGACGCGACACTCGCAGGTGACCGCGGTCTAGTGTTCACGAAGGAGGGGCGACCAGTGGTCCAGATCACCGAACCCGACGCGGTCCTCAGACGGAAACTCTCACAGATGCACGCCAGTCGATTGAGCGCCCTCCAGAGCCTCACGCTCAACCCACCGCGGACGACATGGACACTGGAGGAGCCACACCTCTCGATGATCCACCTCTGGTCGGACAACTACTATCACTGGACGGTCGAGTTTCTACCGCAGTTACGATCCCTTCGGCAGTACGAGGCCAAAACTGGCGTGCGCCCGGATATCCTCGTCCAGCACGACCCCCCTGAGTGGATACCTGAGTCAATACGGCTCACCGGAATCAGCGATGGCCGAATCCGCGAATGGAACGGCCAGCCGACGCGGATAACCGAACTGCTGGTATCAGACCATCGGATCACCACTGGTGGCCAGCATGGGTCGTATGACTTTTCGCTCGACGACCATCGGTGGGTGCGAGAGGCGGTCTTGTCGAACCTCACCAACAGACACGAGGAGCGAGACGAACGGATCTACGTCTCCAGACAGCAGAGCATTCGCCGCGTCGAGAACTTCGAGACTATTCGGCGCCTCCTCGAGAAGTATGGTTTCGAGGTGTACACGTTAGAGAACATGCCGGTTGAAGATCAGGCCCGGTTGTTCGACGCCGCCGACCACATCGTCGCCCCTCACGGGGCTGGCTTGACGAACATCCTCTACGCACCCTCAAGCGCTTCTGTACTAGAGTTGCTCCCGGGACCACAGTATAACTCCAACTTCTTCAGAATCGCCTCGATGCTGGGTCAGCGATACTCGTACATCGACTGTGGGACCTCCTACGATCCAGAGACGTTCACCGTGGATACCGACCAGCTAGCCACGTATCTAGCGGACCTCTAATCGATTGTCAGTTCGTCACTGTCCGTTGGATGAAAAGTTACTCTAACCGGTGCACACAACGCCCCGTATGAACTATAATTCAGGTGTCGCCGATCTGCACGTACACACGACGGCTTCGGACGGTACCTGCTCGGTTAACGACCGCGTCAAGGAAGCACAAGATATCGGTCTCGAGGCGGTCGCCATCACCGACCACGACACGGTCGCCGACAGCCTCACTGACCGCCGCACACTGCACGGGGCACTCGAACTCGTCACCGGCGTCGAGGTCCGGGCGGACGCCCTTGACACGAAAGTCGAACTTCTCGGATACTACCTCGATCCGACCGACGCCGACCTCGCTACCCTGCTCGAACGGGTCCGCTCGTACCGCCGTGACCGCAACCGACAGATAGTCGACCGTCTGCATGAGGTGACCCCACTCGACCGATCATACGAGGATATCCGGGCGGAGGCCGATGGCATTCTCGGCCGCCCTCACATCGCGGATGTGCTGATCGAGGCCGGTATCGTCGACACTGTCGGCGCGGCTTTCGACCAGTACCTCGGGTCGGACGGTGCCGCATTCGTCCCGATGGAACGGGTGCCGGCCGAGGAAGTGATGGAGGTGATTCAGGCCGCCGGGGGGGCCGTCTCTCTCGCGCACCCGGGCCGGATTCGGGCCGACGATGTAGCGCTGATCGTCGACCGACTCGCCGTGGCCGGCCTCGACGCCATCGAGGTCTCTTACCCCTACGACGACGCACCCAGCGAGGGTTACGCCGATGTCGACGCTGCGGACGCCGCTGCCTTCGCCGAGCAGTACAATCTGCTCCAAAGCGGTGGTTCGGACTGCCACGGCCCCGGATCCGGAAAACACCGCCTCGGGGAAGTCCGTATCACACGCGAGCAACTGGCCGCGATCCGCGATCGGGCGGCAGGCCACCGCAGCCTCTGACGCTCACTCCTGCAGATAGCCGAGGTCCTTGAGGCGGTCGGTTACTTCCTGTTCTTCGGCCCGCGTGATCGGGAAGCTGTACTCCTCATCTAGTCGCTGGTCCAGCAGGCCGCGGGCTTCCAGTTGCTCCAGAACGTGCTTAACACCGTCGTCGATAGACTGTGTCTCGGTGTCGACGACTATGTCGGGGTTTAGCGGCTCCTGGAATGGGTGGTTGATCCCAGTGAACTTCTCGATATTCCCCTTGCGAGCCTCCTCGTAGAGCCCCTTGGGATCACGCTCCTCGGCGGCCTCGACGGAGCATTTGACGTGGATCAACACGAACTCGCCTTCGTCTTCGACGATGTCCCGTGCTTGTTCCTGAGAGTCCCGGAACGGCGTAATCATCCCGACTATGACCGGGATGTCGTTGCGGTTGAGTAGCTTCGCGATGTAGGCTGTCCGGCGGTTGTTCGTCCGCCGGTCCTCCCGAGAGAACCCAAGATCCGGGTGGAGGTGCTTTCGGATCTCGTCGCCATCGAGGTTCTCGATCGGATACCCTCGCTCGACGAGACGGCCCTCCACGCGACTCGCAAGTGTCGACTTTCCGGCGGCCGGCCGGCCCATGAACCAGAGCGTAAACATGCTACTTCTCCACGAATACCTCGTCGGTACTCAATACTGTTTCGGCGACCTCCGGACGCATCAACTCCGGCGGTGGTCGCTCGCCGTTCGATAGCGTCTCCCGCAGTGCCGTCCCGCTGGGTTCCAGGTGCTGGTCGCTGCCGTGGGGACAAATCTTCTCTGAGACGATGCCGTCGCACTTCCGACAATAGAAGGCGTAGTGGTAGTACAGCGGTTCGATCCCGATGTCACCCACCGCGTCGAACAGTCGCTGTGCCTCGAAGTCACCGTAGTAGTCGCCGACGCCCGCGTGGTCCCGGCCGATGATGAAATGTGTACAGCCGTAGTTTTTCCTGACGATAGAGTCGTAAATAGCCTCTCGCGGCCCCGCGTACATCATCCGCGATTTGAACATCGAGAGGACCACCGCGTCGGTGGGATAGTAGTCCGCGATTAGTGCCTCGTAACCACTGATGATCGCGTCGTTGGTGTAGTCGCCTGTCTTCTTCTCGCCAATCTTCGGCTGGACGAACAGCCCGTCGACGTGTTCGAGAGCGGACTTCTGGAGGTACTCGTGTGCCCGATGAGGGACATTTCGGGTCTGGAACCCGACGATGGTGTCCCATCCGCGTTTCCTGAACAGCACCCGTGTCTCTTTGGGTGTGAGATCGTGGCTGCCGTTCCGGGGGATTGCGTCCGCGAACGCTTTAATCGGCCCGCCGACGAAAAAGGGGTCTTTGGCACAAATTGCCTGAACGCCGGGGTGGTCGTCGTCGGTCGTCCCGAACAAGTTCTCGCAGGTTTCGTCCTCGTTGTATCGATAGACGCTGTCGGCGTCCATAACCCCAACCGGCGTCCCGTCGGGCCCGCGGATTCCGATGCGGTCACCGGGCTGGACCTCATTTGCTTGATCGGCGTCGATGTCGAGGACGACCGGGAGTGGCCAGGTGGTGCCGCTCTCCAGTGTCAGGTCACGGACGACCTTCAGGAAGTCGTTCCGGGCCATGAAGCCACGGAGCGGGCTGTATACGCCCGTAGCAAGGTTGACGAAGTCAAACAGAAGATTCCGGTCCAGCCGGAGCGTCTGGAACGTGTCGAAGGCGTTACGGAGTTCGTCACTTCGGGTAGCGTTGACTGCCTTGTCGATAAGCTCGTTTCCATGAGGTGCGATCATCTGAGTGCAATGGGTGTTTTCCGATGTACGGGCACCTATATAAAATCTGTCGGTGGCTTATGAACAGTGTTTGGAATTCAAAAACCACATGTATATTCAGTGTTGTGACCATTAGTCCGATGCGCCAAATATACGGACATCAATTTTATTGCCACTGTGTGGGCATATATACAGATCCCGCCCCGACGCCGCCTGGTGTATACATTTAATAGCTAATTCGACATCACTCTAATTTCTTTATACTTAAGGTAATTTAATTAATATAAATCTGTTGGATCCGGTATCTCCTATATCTATAAGTCTATTAAATCTCAAATACGTACGTCCGCTATGATGGCTCCCGCTCTCATATCATGAAATATATAGAATTCCTCGGTCAACCAGGGGCGGGCAAGACAACGTTAATGACATCACTAGCAGGGGGGCACAAAGGAAGACTGCACGTGTATGAGGATAGCGTAGAGCGGCGATTTTTACAGAACGCAAGAAAGAGATTCACTCTCTTGTATCCCCTTGTCCCGAATTCTTTCAGGTCGTTTATTTTCGAACAGCTAGAATATAAATACCATGACAGATCATTACGAGAATTCATGACTGAATACCCGGATTTTCTCTACGCTATGGCCACACTCGCAGAACAGACATCCCGCAAAACACAATTCTACGACTGGTGTCTGCGGAGTGCCGAAGAGTACCAGATGGGAATGACTACATTGGCGGAATCTGAAACTCTCTGTCTCGACTGGAATCTCTATCATCTAGGTGCCCACCTTATGACAGAGACGTCCCCTAATTTACCGTATTCGGAGTTTACCTCGTATTTTTCTGCTATTCCGACACCAGATGTCCTTGTGCACGTTGACGCACCGCCGAAGGTTTGTCTCTCACGACAACGAGACAGAGGTTCTGACGATTCGACTATCCTTTCGGCAACGCACGCACCAGAATATTATTCAGATACACTTTCAGTACAGCAGTCGTTTCAGGAGTCTTGTCATACCGTCTGTGATAACTCACCGCCTGGGACAGACGTTATCCACGTGATGAATACGGGCTCAGCCGAGGAAGCCATCAATGAGATTGCGCGAAAGCTCGATTGTATCTGAAGAGTACAGATGAAGTCCCTCATATGCAGCCAAACGCCTGACAAGAGCATTGTTCAAAATATCTGTAGATTGCTGGATTGTTCGATTGGTGATATAAAGAACTATTTTCGACTATCCGCAATCCAGTACCTATTGTGACCTCTGAGAAGCCAGATGACCAAGGTCAAACTTCAATCGCCTACCTAGATGTCTTGGAAGAATACTTAGACGCTACTAATATTTCGAAAGAAAGCGTCTGTCTCGTCGGTAGTTCGATTTTAGCCTCAGAATCGCTCCGGAATAACGAGGACTTGGACGTTGCGATCGACCCCCACAGCCGTACCAGTATTGATACAGACGAAACCCCCGATAACATCGAAATCGCCATCGAACGCTATTCGTGGCTTGGGGTTACGGACGCGGACTTGATACACGATGGTCGATATCACCTTCGAACGTCTCGGTTTAATATTGTACGACCCGAGATCGAAATGAGCTTCAAGATTCGTAGACACTGGGAGAAAGATATCAACGACGTGGAGCTGATACACCAGTATTATATTAAGGGTAACGAGTACGACTGGAACTGGGACTTATTCGACTACGAGTACTACCCAAGTTGGCGTAACAGACGAGGTCTCCCTGCGGTTCCTCCATGCCCCGAATTGTCGCTCCCTGGTAAGTTCATACGGAAAGTGGACGAAGAGGGCTTTATTACAGGTATCCGAGAGGCTTTTCGATTCATCTGGAAGTCGACTCTCGGTATCGGCGACGATACATCCGGGAAACCCCAGATGACTGACTCTGGCCAATCAGTGTATTTTATTATCTGGCCCACTGTTTCTGAATTCTACGATTCCATAACGACCCAGCTTAACCATGAACTAGGTGTGCTGGCAACTGAGAGGATAGACTTAGGAGAAGACATATCTGAATTTGTAAACGGAATATATGACTTCGATGATGACCGTGAACTGATCGAGTTCAAAGCGTATCGAATCGGTCAAGCCGGCTCGGAGATCCTAGTCCTGGAGACAAAGCGACCAGTCAACGAGAGCGGCGGATATGCAGCGAAATTTATTTCTGAGCTTAAAGACGAGATACGGAAACAGTATTACCCCTACGTGGCAGACGACTCGTATCACAATATATTGCACGGCCCGGACACATCCGAGGAAAACGAGTGGATCGAAGGGGTGGTTAGTAAATACGTTGACTGACTCTACTGAGACCATCTTAGCGAGTTGATCGCCGGTGTCTTATCCAGAAGACTACGGAGACCGTTTGAACCGTTGACAGTCCGATTGAAGAACGTCCTCATTAGCGAGAATCTGTTGGGAAATAGTATCCCATGGTTCGTTACCGGGAGTGAGGTCAGCGTGTCTGATCTGTGATCTCGGCTCACCCTCTTCTATGTCCCAGTAAGGGAAATCAAAGCGCTTGCAGAAGAACAATAAATAGAGATATCGACTGGCACGGTCCCGACGGTTCGTACTACAGTCAAGTTCACCTGCCTGCTTGACCAGTTCGAGATACTCTTCTTTCGTCGTCGGATCCCATGTAATCCCAAATCCGCGATACGGAGGATAGCCTGTGGTCACCGCGGGTACACCGTCGTATATCATCTCGAGTCCAACGGTGGAGGCGTAGACGAGACCGAAATCAAGGTCCTGAAACAGTGCGTATGTATCCACGTCCGTGTCCGAAGCGAGCAGCGTCACGTTCTCCGGTAATGGATGGTAGGTAGAACGAACCCACTCGCGTACACTCTCCTGGGTTCCACGGATGCTCTCGGCCGGATGTGGTTTAATTACCAGGTGGATATCTTCCCGACCAGCGAGGGCATCGATACTGTCTTCTAGCCATTCATAGACGTCATCGTAGAGTGCTTGAGAGGGTTCCATAGCTGCGTCCCAGAGCAAATTAGTGAAGAGGCCGACAGTCGTTTCTGCGTTCGTTCGAACGGAATTCCCAGTCGGGCTCGTCAAGTCGAGCGCGGAGACGTCGTTATTGCGCCAACTCGAAACAATTTGCGCTACGTCATCAGACTCAGCATCCGTTAATTCCGTCTGGAGGGCCCTTTCCACGACATCTCGTGAAATAAACTGCGGCATATGGTGACGATGTGTCGCCCGTCCAAACAGCAGTTGTCCACTCTGATATATCCAACCTTGAATGTAGGTCGGAGTACCATGGTCACGTGAGACAACCATCGGCACGAATCCCTGAATATAGCTCGACTCGTTTATGATCGTCACGTCGATATCGTAGTATTCGAACAGCCGGTTCATGGCGTCTACGAGCGTCATGCCGCCACGTAGGAACCCCTCATACGTCGAACGGATAGAAGGATCAGACAGGTCGAGCGAGTATCGCTTGAAATATTTCCTGGTTGAGGCCTTGACACAGCCAGCGAGAGATACGCCTTGATACACGGGGTTGCGAATTTCGATCGTATCGAGATCGTATTCACCTGGGTTGTCGATGAGTTCTCCAATAGAATAAGTCTCGAATCCAGTCTGTGAATCGAACTCCCGGACTTGACGACGATACCGAATCGCCTGTAATCGTTCCGTGTTGTCGACGGTGAACTCGGGACGAACGGGCAGGTCGAAGTCATCATACAGGATGATCGGCTGATACCCCCTCGTTCGAAAAACGTGTCCGAGAACCGCAAACCGATATAGAAGCGAATTGTATCCGGGTATTAACGGAAAAAGAACGGCACCCTTAGTGTCCGCATCATTGAGTTCGTAATTCCGGAATTCATCGTCTATCTCTAGGTCTTCCCAAGATATTCCACGAACACTGTCGTACAGTTCGATGAGATCCTGATCCAGATCAAACCTCGACGCAAGTGGGAGTACTTTATTTTTATAACTCATTGTTGGACTGATTCACAGGCCGATCCTTGATCGTATTTTTGTCGATTACTGAATGGCGCCACCATCATCGATATTCTATCACAGAGAACAACTGATTGTCGTATACGATCTTGTCTCGCTCATGTATTTCCTCGACAGGAGGGATAAATAATCTGTCGCCGATAGTTCGGTACCACTTATCTGACAATCGTGAGAAGAGCCACCTGAAAAATAAATAAGTTGAAAAGTCATCTCGTTCGACGATCAGGTAGTGTCCAGAATAGCTGAGTCCATGCGAGGGCGAACTATCGAATCTGTTCCTTAGCTGTTTATTCTTGGGCGTTGTTAACATGGTTCGAGAATAATGAAGTCTTAGTTTCAACTCACGAAAGACACGTTCAGCGCCGTTCCGAATCCCGTGACATTCATTTCTGAAATCGAGGTGGTGGCGTGAGCAGGCAGGCTAACTGAAATCTCTAATTCCTATTACGGTCAGTCTGTTGAGGTACTTCACTAGTCATCCGGAGCAGTTGGGCCACACGCGCCCGCCTGCTCTATCTCGCTATTCTATCACTATCACATTAAATATCTCGACGTTGAGTACTGTGAGCAAACATCCGGCGATCAATGATTGATCCCTATCTGTTATAGTGACGCATGGTTCTGGCCAAGCTGAAATGTATCAAAGGGCAAACTAGCACCGAATCTCAGTGTATACTGACTTCGCCACCGAGTTTTACGGAGGCAGAGTCGTGAGGCTCTCAAAGAAACCGGCCGAACTGTACTCCGGCTTATCAGCAAAGTGCTTCAAACGTAGTCGCTTACTGCAACCGTCATACATATGTCGAAACCCGTACTACCTATTCTATGTCGACTGAGTGTACAGTCGTAGCATATCATTACGTTCGTGACCTTTCCTGCAGTCGGTATCCAGGTATAAATGGGCTCGCGGTAGATGAGTTTCAATATCAACTTGACTACCTTACCGACGAGTATACTTTTGTAACGGGTGAGTCGGTCATTGAATGTGCGACGGCAGACAAGAAACTCCCGGACAATGCAGCGCTGCTCACGTTCGACGACGGATTCGCTGACCACTACGAGACGGTCTATCCGATTCTAAAGCGGCGGGACATTCCTGGTTGCTTCTTTCCACCAGCGAAAGCTATCGTGGACCAAGTGGTCTTAGACGTTCACAAGATACATCATATATTGGCAGCCGCTCCAAATAGTGACGCTATCCGCTCGTCGATATTCGAGTTGCTCGAAGTATATCGCCAACAGTACGATTTGCGACTGCCCGATGAGTACTACGATGAATTCGCTCAGCCAGGCCGCTTCGATCCCCCCGAGGTTATTTTCATCAAGCGTCTCCTCCAGCACGGACTACCCGAGGTACCCCGGACCAAGATCGTCAATGAGCTGTTCGACGAGTTCGTCGATGTCTCCGAAGAGACTCTGTCGAACGAGCTCTACATGACGCCGAATCAGCTTCGAGTAATGTCTGCTGGGGGAATGTACATCGGGAGCCACGGATACGAGCACCACTGGCTTGGGGAACTTTCGCCCGACGAAGCGGCTCGTGACGTCAGGAAATCGCTTCGATTTCTCGAGTCGATCGATGTCCCCACAGACGAGTGGATCATGTGCTATCCCTATGGCTCGTATGACGATAATACAATATCCGTCCTCCGCGATCTCGGCTGTTCAGCCGCAGTGACCACCGAGTCTAGAGTTGCCGATATAGAGAAGGATAACGTCTTCACACTGCCTCGTCTGGATACGAACGATCTTCCACAGACCCCCAATCAGTCAGAGCAGTGCTCAATTTAGGACAATTCTTGTGAAACATCTGCGTTCAGTTTCTGTAGATCGTTTTTGACAATGTGTTTAACAGCTTGCCTTGTACTGAGAATACCTTCGAACGACGCCGTTTTAAAAACTCGGGAAAATAGCCGATAGTCAGCCAGTACGTCCATCGTTAGACGGAGGTCAGAAAACGTTGGTACCTCCTCAAGAAATCCCTCTTCGTACAGATCAGATGCCCCAACCGAAGACCAAGCGAAATCGCACCGATTGTCCCGAAAGTATTTGCCCATATGTTCGCGGTAGTGATCGTCACTCACGGACTTATCGACACGAGCAATGGCATCGTGCGTAAACGCACTAGCTCCCAGTCCAACGGGAAACGAGTCGCTTAGCTTATTCGAGATGAAATCTATATTCTCTGTCTGGAGAGTTTCGAGAAGTAAATCAACGAGTGTTGGATCGTAGATCGGATTATCAGCCGTGATCCGAACGATACTATCGGCACCAGAATATTCGATAGCTTCGTTGATTCGACCGAGAACGTCTGACTCCGAACCTCGGTACACCTTCGCTCCCACGCGGGTTGCAGCCCATTCGAGTATATCATCCTGTGGTCGCTCCGACGTTGCCACGAGTACGTCTTCCCGGTCAAACTGTGTGGATTGATCAATCCGTTTGATTTCCTGGACAATTGTTGGGTCACCACCTAACGGTAACATGGCTTTCCCGGGGAGACGAGTCGATCCCATTCTGGCCTGTAAGACGACGACCGTATCCATCAAAATAGAATATCGGTTCGAACAACTATATCAGTTGGCTCGAACGCACTGGGGTTCGTCGGTTCACTTGTAACCAAGATCTTCAAGCCGTTCCATGACACCTTCGTCGTATGATAGCTTCTGTTCACCCATATTAACGTCTTGGGTGAGGATTTCTTCGCCGATCTCGCGAATACATCCTGTTGCTGAATCAGGTGTCCATTCCCCATTTATGTAGTCAGCTCTACTTTCACCGTGAATGAGCACAAGGTCGCGTTGCACCTCTCCAGTTGCATGGTTTTCTTTGGTCACGTCAACGCGCCCTGTTTTTTCGTACACTGCGTTTGGATGGTGGATAACCTCCGTGATGGAAAGTTGATCCTCTTCTGTTTCGAGTAACGAGGGGCCGTTAAATTGGCTGCCTCCATTGATATATTGGTCTATTGTCCGGGGGATAGATCGGAGAGAAACAGTATGAGGCACTATCGATTCTTCCGTCCCAGGAGTGAAAATTACAAGCGGTACGTGTAGACGACTATCAGAGTAGGCAGTGTTCTGATGCCAGATGCCGTGATCAGAGGTAACGACGACGAATACGTCGTCCATAAGTAACTCTTCGACTAGTGGCGCAAATTCTCGATCGAAATCCCAGATAGCCGAATGATACAACTTCTCCATCAAGTCAAGGTTATATGATTTTTCCTCGTTTTCGATGTGACGCTCCGGAGATACCCCAATGGGTAACTCAGATAGAGAATGATCGGGGGCGAACTTTGCGAGTGCCTCCGAACTTGCATCCAGAGGTGGGTGAACATCCATATAATTCACCAGAATGAATTCATCTCGGTCTCTTCTACCCCTCGCCTCTCTGACCAAGTTGTTTAATTGTGAAACGTGCCGGTGCTGTTTGTCGGCCCCTGTGTTTGTGTCAGTCGAATTCTGTCGCCCGTCTTGATCGGTGATCCCAAGGTCGTTCGTGGTCGCGAAGCCACGATCGAGCCCCCTGAACAGCCAGACGTTCGTCGAAAAGAGCGACGTGTGATGGGTCTCGGACATCCGTTCAGCGATCGTCGGGATAGACCTATCAAGATATGGATATGCCTCGTGCATCCCTGCCTCAGACGGGAGGTTTCCGGTGAACATTGAAGCGTGTGAGGAAGGGCTTAGAGGGCCTGGTGCATATGCCCGAGTAAACACGGTTCCGTGTTCTTCTGCCAACGCTGTAAGTCTCGGCGTTGTGTCCGGACCGTCAGCGCTGAAAGATGTTGTCTGGAATGCGAGAGAGTCGATTATCAACCAGACGACATCCATGTTAGCATCCCTCGATAACGAACGCAGATGCCATGAAATAGCCACGCCAATCGTGCGGATGCTCAAACCTTCTAGCGAATTCGTCGTACGTAGTCTCGTCTACAGACCGAAATTCAGGAGGAAGCGGATGATAGTGATAGAAATAGATGTCCTGGACCGAAAACCCGGCGTCTTCGAACTTCGCTGGAATCGTTATCGGATTGTGGAATCCACCTTCGTTATCACTCTCAGGTGTCTGCCCGACCCCTTCTTCGTTAACTCGGCACACCTCTTGGAGTCGGTGGTCAAATTCTTCAGACAGCTCAGTTGGGACATCAACATCACCAAGGATTGTGTCCCAAATGTAGTGATAGGTATATTCATTCATTGTATATAGATTGAAAAGTTCATTTCTGAACTGGATAAAGCTCGTTCCGTTCGTATCGAGAACATCTCTGACAACCTGCAGGTTCTTTTTTATTTTGTCGAGATGAGGAAACAACCCAATAGCTGTTACCACATCGAATTCTCCTTCAAACGGAATGCCGTCTCGAAAGTCGGCTTGAACGAGTCGATCAGGATCGAATCCATCTTCCTTTAAAATAGACTGGCCAGCCGCAATCATCTTTTCAGAGAGGTCGAAGCCGACAGCATCAATCCCGTTTTCGCACAGTCGGTGAACCAAAGCGCCGTTCCCACATCCCATATCGAGAACTCGTTTGGCATCCAGCTCGATGATCCTGTCTACGAGGATTTCCTCGATAGCCGCTCCAGGATTATACTCACCCTCTTCGTCAAAATGACGTTCATTATACTCTTCGACCCTGGAGTCATAATGAGATTGAATCCGGCTGGTGGTATCCGGTTTGGTGAGCTCATCGACCATAGTTATAACTATCGAGCCACATTTTCATAAACTTACTGTGAAATCAGTACTGAGGAACAGACAAAACAGATTCGTACAATCGCTATGCAGGACAACAGCAAATACATAGGTAACGGAATATGAACGTCCTCGGCATCATACCCGCGAGAGGTGGTTCGAAACGGATTCCGGGAAAGAACATCACCAATCTCGGCTCGAAGCCCCTCATAGCGCATACGATCGAGCAGGCAAACCAATCGTCTACCATCGATCGCTGTATCGTCTCGACTGACGACGACGAGATCGCCGATGTCGCACGAGAGCACGGGGGTGACATCCCGTTTCGCCGACCTGACGAACTCGCGACCGACACAGCCTCCAGTGCGGGGGTCATTTCACACGCACTCGAATGGGTTCAGTTGGAAGGATACGACCCCTCGATCGTTGTTATTCTCCAGGTGACCTCTCCTTTCCGTGAGGTAGAAGACATCGACGCTGCCATCGAACGCCTCCAGAACCACGGAGACGCCGCGTCGATCGTCTCCGTTACGGAGTACGGTGAGCCACCCGAATGGGCGCTGCAGATTCGGGAAGACGATCTGTTAGAGGCCCGATTTTCCGAGCACGAACTGTGGGACGGTGATCCGCCGAGAAGCCAGGATACCGACGAATTGTACCATCCTAATGGAGCGATATTCGCGGTTCGAGTCGAAGAGTTCCTCTCTGATGGGCAACTCTACAGCGCACCCGCTCTCGGATACGAAATGCCCGCAGAACGGTCGCTGGACATCGACGAACCGTACGACCTCGAAGTTGCCCGTGCCCTCTACGAGTACCGAAGTGTGTGAATCTCCCCCTATAAAAACCGGAGACTGAGGGTCAATCAGTAAGTTGTCTTCTTCCGTAGTAATCGATCATCGATCGAGAGCGACGCGAGCCGTTCCGCTATCTGCTCACCAGCACCACCGCGATAGTAGGGATTCGAACAGGTAGTCGCACGTTCTCTGAAATCATCGTCGTAAAGACAGGTGTCGATTGCCTCTCTAATTTCTTCAACGTCGTAATCAACCGAAATCGTGTTGTTTGCCCGCACACGCCCCACCTGCCGAGGACCGATGTCGACGACGGGAAGATCGAACGACGGAGCCTCGACCACGCCGCTGCTGGAGTTGCCTATCATGACATCGGCTCCCTCCATAATTCCTAGATACTCCTCCCTCGGGAGAGATTTGAATGTCTTCACCGTCGAGTTATCTGTTCGGGATTCTTTCCATGCGTCGATCACCTCGATCATCCGTTTGCCACCGGAATCAGCATTCGAGTAAATGACCACGATATTGCCGCTGAAATCCCCCAGTGCAGATAGCGTCGTTTCCATCTGGGATGGCGCGTTTTCGGGTTCGGTCGTCAAGGGATGTTGAACGACCAGCGCAAGCGGTTCCGAAGGATTTAGATCGTATTTTTCTAAGATCACTTCGTGTGGTGTGTACTCATCTGCGTGGATCGCGTCCAAACCGGGCGATCCAACGACGGTAATACGCCAGGGTTCCTCGCCCAGTTTTTCGATGTTTTCGGCATACTGCTCAGTCGCCGGAAAGTGAATGTGTGCAAACTTCGTGATGGCGTGTCTGATACTATCATCGATTGTTGACCCATCCATAACGTCGCCACCGTGGATGTGGGCAACTGGGATGTTCATGTGTGCGCTAGCCAGAGCTCCGGCAAGCCCCTCATCTCGGTCGCCGATGACGACCGTGAGATCAGTATTTAGGTTATCAAACGCTTCTGCAAGGCTAGAAGTCCCGATACCGAGCGACTTCGCCATCGCCTTACTCGAATCGCCTTCGAGTAGCATATGGATTTCATGATCGACCGTGAATCCTTGCTCACGCAGTTCCTCGACAGTCATACCGTGTTGTGGTGAGAGGTGCATCCCGGTAGCGACGAGTGAGAGTGAAAGTCCGTCCGTCGCTTCTATCGCGCGCATCGTAGACTGAAGCGGTTCAGCCCGCGTCCCCGTCACGACAGTAACATTCGTTATCATCTTAGGTAGAACACGCCTATTTAAGCAGGGATAGATCTGGAACACATAATAGAATTGTGGTGAAAGAAAAGATGGTATCGATCACGCGTCCGTCTTAGTGCAAAAGGCGAACAACTCTGAGCCAGCGTTTTTGAAAAATCGAGGGAAAACTTTGTAGCTCAAGAACCGACCGAGCCGTGGAAACTGCTTATATAGCGGGAAGTCGACATAACGAATCTCAACGTCGTCAACAATCCAGCCGTTTGATTCGAGGAATTTGACGAGAAGATGATAATCCCAACCTTGCTTGTGACCTTCGAATTCGTTCACACTCTTGTCAAGCATCGCGGCAACGAGTCTGTTCGGCCGTCCGATATTCGGTGTGAGAAATACGGCTTGCCCACTCGAGACTCGATGGACCTCCCTGACGAACTGTGTCGGATTATCCACGTGCTCTATAACACCGAGAGCAGTTACAAGATCGAACGATTCAGACTTGAACGGTAGATGTTGGGCGTCTGCCTGCACCGAGTGAACATCCACGAACCGCTCTGTCGTCTCAAGTAACTCGGAATCTCTATCTAGACTGTATTTGACGACATCATCGAACTTTCGGTCGATGGATTCCAGAAGTTCTCCGTATCCAGATCCAATATCTAAGACGTTCTCGATCCGATAGTTGGTTTTGATATAGTCCAGGACGATCGAATGTCGTTCCGCTCTGGGACCGTATTCTCGTTGCTCGACGATATGTTCGACGTTTTCTCTGTGAGACATGATTTGGCTAATCGGTCTATCTCATATCCGTGTCGCTCATTCAGTTTTGAGATCCTCGAGCTTGATTGGATCGCCAGCGGAGAGTGGTACTGCCGTCTTCCTTCCTACGACAGAATCAAACATTTCCGGGGGCAACCCATCTGCAGGCCTCAAAAGCGAGATATCCTCTTTCGAAATAATCGAATCCGCGGCAATCTCTGTCGTCGCGTGGACTGATTTCCGGAAGTCCCGCTGGTTATCGAGTTCAGCGTCGATCGGTCGCTTGTCTGAGTCACCTTTGGCCTTCGCAGCATTTCTTGCGGTTTCGACTGCACGCGAGAGTTCGTCAGGCTCCAGTGAGACCTCGGCATCTGGCACAGGCAAACGGCGGCTGAGCGTGAAATGCTTCTCAATTATGGTAGCACCCATCGCGACAGCAAGTCCCGGTGTCTCGATTGCTATCGAGTGGTCGGAGAATCCCACTGGTCCCTCGACGTGAGCATCGATATCAGCCATCATCCGTAGGTTCAGATCTTCGATCACCGTCGGATAGGCCGAGACACAGTGTAAGAATGCCAGATCGACCTCTGAATTAGCAGCACGGATTCGTTTTTCGGCAGTTTCGATCTCCTCGACCGTCGCCATACCCGTACTGACGATCATCGGGTGGCCGAACGCTGCTACGTGTTCAAGAAGTGGATAGTTGTTGAGATCACCTGATCCAATCTTGATGGCTGGCAAGCCCAACTCGTCTAGCAACGTCGCACTGGTCTGATCAAAAGGTGTCGATAGCAAAGCGATATCCAGCGACTGGACGTGTTCCTTCAGTTTCTCCATTTCATCTCTGGATAGTGCAAGTTCACGTAAGTTCTCGATTTCTTCTGTACTCCCTGAAATCAGTTCCCCGGGGATGAAATTCTGGAACTTGACCGCATCGGCACCTGCTTCTGCCGCTGCCGAGGCGAGTTGCTTCGCATGTTCAAGGCTACCATTGTGATTGCTTCCGGCTTCGGCTATGAAAAATACAGAATCCGAATGAATGTCCGTAGAACCGATTCTCATTCTCTATTTCTTATTCAAGCCGGCACTACTTATATCGATAGGTGAATTGAGTCAAACTGTCGAGGCCCCCTCTATCGGTTTCTGTATATTATACCTTCGTTTCGGACACTTCTCTACGAAGAAGTATTAGATTGTTATCCAAAGTATATGCATCTTAGCTGTTGTCATTCCACCCATGTAGACGACGAATTCTTAGTTGTAGAAGAACGATACGGCAACTCGCAGACCACAGTGTAGGCGTTCATTTGATTATCGAGAGATATGGGGTGGTGTGGCCGACGTAACTCGATAAGAACCGTCCCGCTGAGACCGAAGTGGCCACTGACGAACGTTGTGAAGGAAACTTGTATTGTCTATAATTTCCCAATTGAAATTTATTCTCAGATACATTCGACAAAATTGGGCATTTGTGATCCAACTATCCAATCCAAAGCGATATGCATTTCCAATCAAATTATCATCCTCTCAGCCTGGGTCGATAGAAGGATGCATCTGAGAAAGTCAATCACTGAGACCACCGAATCACGTTTTCGAAGGAATCATTGTCAAAATACTGTTCCGACCAATATCTGGAGATCTGTGAGCCGAAGTGGACGGTCGGGTCTGGTACTGACTCACCACATAGCTGTAGTATGCCGAGATACTGCAGACCCGGAGTGACGAACTCCCCACACATGGTTCCGGCAATACGAGAACCGATCTCGATCACTCGTGGGACGCCGTCGCTTCCGATTTTCGCCTGGATAAAGAAGGGGCCGCTGAACGACAATTGTTCGGAGACCTCCTGCGCGAGCGTAAGCAATGCGTTGTCGTGAACGACTTCTACCTTCGTCGAGATGCCGCTTGTGATCTCTTTTCGCAGACGAGGGACACAAGCGACGAGCGATCCCTCTGAATCAGTGAGACAATCGATAGTGTACTCTTTCCCCGGGAGGTGTGTTTGTACAATCGGATCAGAGACGCGCTCGAAATAGAATTCAAGCTCCTCTCTCGAACTTGCGTGGTGTGCATCTTCTGAGCCAGATCCTTCCCGTGGCTTGATAAAATACTCACCCCCCTCCGGGACCTTTTCGAGATGTATCCATGATTGCGGAACCGAGACAGAATCAGCGAGATGCTGGTATGTGTTCCACTTGTCTTGCGTGATTTTGAGCGTCTCTATCTCCGAAATAAGCACCCGAGAGCCATAGTCGTGGAATTCGTCACGTCGCCTCGCGAATCGCTGCAGTATCGGGTCCAATGCCGGAATAACGACATCAATCGACTCTTCACGCACGATGTCGAGGATCGCGTTCATGTAGTCCGGATCGTCGAATCGTGGAACGAGAAATCCTGTGTCCGCCAAGTGGAGACCCGGCGAAAGTTCGTCGATGTCAGTCGCGACAGTTCGAACGTCTTCCTGTTTCCGGAGCGCTTTGATAGCGGTCACGGCCATTCCAGATCCACCCGGTGTCAAGAGTACTGACTTCATAGCTCGTTCTCCCATTCTTCCAGTAACTCGGGAACAATACGTAAATCTTCGATGCGCTGGGTCGGCATCTGTCGCTCTGTCGTTGGCTCTTCGTTCACATATTCACCCCATGATCGGTCAATCCAGATAGAGTGCATTCCAAGGTCGTTCGGAGCGACGAAGTCCTTCGCAGGATTATCAGCGATATAGACACTTCTATCTGAGTTTGCTCCAGTTTCGGAAAGAAACTCGTTAAACATACGGGCCGATGGTTTGCCCGCCTCTGCTCCGAATTCTTCCGAGATATATACCTTGTCTACTACACACTCTATATCAAGCGCCTGGATCTTTTTTCGTTGTTTCACAGTTTCACCATCTGTGATGATTGCTAGTGGTCTGCCGTCCAAGTTCTCAAGACAGTCTTTCGCGTCCTCAGCAAGCTCAATATCCGGTTCATGTGTTCTGTAAACGTCGACAAGGGTTTCTACATCAACGTCGACAGTCACTTGTTTCAGAATCCGATCGAAATTGTTGCCTCGAACACCCTGGTGGAAATCAGATTTTAGTTTGCTAAATATCTCGTTTCTCCCACTGCCACTTCGTTCTGCAAGATATCCCGCAACTTCCCAGAAGCCACTCAAAGCATACTCTGATTCGGGATACAGAGTGTCATCGAGGTCGAAAATAACTGAGAACGTCGCAGATTCCATATGGAGTAAGGACCCTCTGTTTTGAAAAATCTTCCTCGAAATACTCCTCAAGTCGAATTACAAAGCTCTTGTTTTCGATCGATGGTGGAGAAGATATACAAAAATAGTAGAAGAGTTACCTATCCGAGTATACACTCTCGAACGTCCGCTCCAACCCATCTTTCAATGGCGTCGTCGCCTCCCAATCCAACCGTGCTTTCGCTCGCGAGACGTCAGGAATCCGCCGATCAGGTTCTTCGTGATTGTCGCCAGGATCGACGAACGCCGGCTCGCGATCCGACTCGCCAGCGATTTCGAGTACTAACTCCGCCAATTCCCGAATCTCGATCTCTTCGGTATTCCCCAGATTGTACGTCTCGTTGCCGTCGTGGTCGCGCTCGGATGCACGAACGACCCCCTCGACGAAGTCGTCGATATACGTGAAACACCGCTGCTGCGTGCCATCGCCGTAGACCGTCGGCACGCCACCGTCGGCGACCTGTTCGAGGAACTTCGGGATGACAAAATCAGGACGCTGACCGGGACCGTAGAGATTGAACGGCCTGACGATCGTCGTCGAGACGCCGGGATCGGTTCGCCCGATACTTTCGATCATGTGCTCGCAGACGGCTTTGGTCGAGCTGTAGCTCCACCGACTCTCCGAAGGTGGACCCAGGACGCGGTCGTCGTCTTCGCTCCAGGGAATCTCTGGATTCCGGCCAAAAATCTCGCTCGTACTGGTATAGACGAATCGAGTGTTCGAACCGCGGACTCGATCGAGGAGATTCCGTGTCCCGTTGACATTGACGTCGACGACGTACAGCAAGTCCTCGGGGTCCGCGTAGCGGTCGACACCCACAATCGCCGCCAGATGGTAGATGCGGTCGTAGCTGTTGGGCGAGGGGAAGACCATGGTGTCGACGAAGTCCTCGTGGAGGATAGAACCGGAGATATAGGTGACACTGTCCTCGTCGGCGTATGCATCCGGTGGTTGTGGCTTGATGTCAAGTGCGGTAATGTCGTGGCCATCCGCCGCAAGGCGTCGGATAAGATGCTGGCCGATGAATCCCGCAGCGCCAGTGACCAAGATGTGCTCGCTCATGATCGTACGTCCCCGTTCCTTACCCGAATACGGTAATAAAACCTCGCAGTCCTCGGCGGTACACATAAGCGCCGACCGTCCATCACTCCGGTATGGCGGATCACATCCCCTTGTTCGAGATCCCCTGGGAGATTCAGGACATCCAGAACGTCATCGAATCCATCGGACGGGGCGGCTGGTGGGCCAACGGCCCCTTCATCGAGAAATTCGAGGAGAAAGTCGCCTCGTATCTCGGTGCCGAACACGCGATCGCCGTCAACTCCGGGACGAGCGCGCTGATGGCTGCTCTGGAAGGAGCAGGGATCAGCGACGGAGACGAGGTAATCGTCCCCTCGTTCACCCAGCAGGCGACGGTTAACTCGGTACAGATGGTCGGGGCAGAGCCAGTCTTCGCCGACATCGAACGCGAGACGTACGGCCTTGATCCGGACGACGTTTCGAAACGTATCACGGCCGATACCGAGGCCATCATGCCAGTCCACGTCTACGGAAGCGTCTGTAAGATCGAGGCGATCACGGGGATCGCAGCCGAGCACGGGCTCACCGTGATCGAAGACGCAGCGGAAGCGCAGGGTGCAAAGAGAGATGGGAAGATGGCCGGAGCCTTCGGCGACGCCGGCGCACTGAGCTTCTGTCAGAACAAGATCGTGCCGACGGGTGAGGGCGGGATGGTCATCACGGACGACGACGACATCGCGCGAGGGGCGTCACTGTATCGCTCTCACGGCCGAGCATCGACTGACTACTTCGAGTCGTCAAATAGCGGCCGACACGTCACCGTTGGCGGGAACTTTCGGATGCCGGATATGGTGGCGGCAGTGGGTTGCTCCCAGATGGAACGGATCGAGTCGCTGATCGACGGCCGACGCCGGGCAGCACTCGCGATGAACGACGCGTTCGAGAATGTCGACGGCGTCACACCACACACGTTCGATCAAGGTCGACACGTCTACCAGTTCTACGCGGTCACGTTCGATCCGAATATCGACCGAGAGGCCGTGATCGAACTACTGGCCGACCGCGACATCTCTTCGAAGGTGTACTGGGATCCGCCGGTACATCGGTCGGAGTACTACGGCGGAGGTGACTGGGATCTTCCTGTCACAGACGATATTTCACAGCGAGTTCTGTCGTTGCCGATGCACCCTGAACTCTCACCAAGTGAAACAGAACGAATCATCGATTCTGTCGAGACGGCCTGTCGACAACTCAAGTGAGGAGAGTCCTCAGGGTTCGTGTGTTTGGGTCCCGTACAGATCTGCATACATCCCGTCCTCAGCCAGTAACTCCCCGTGCGATCCAGTCTCAGATATCACACCGTCCTCGACGGTGTAGATCCGATCAGCGTTCACCACAGTGGACAGCCGGTGGGCGATCACCAGCATCGCGTAGTCACGATCCATCGCTTCGATGGCCTGGTGGACAGTCTCCTCGATGTTCGAGTCCAGATCGCTCGTCGCCTCGTCAAGCACGAGGAAGTCGGCGTCCTTCAGCAACGCTCGCGCCAGTGCGACGCGCTGTTTCTGCCCACCGGACAGCCGAACACCATCGTCACCCAGAACGGTCTCGTAGCCGTTCGGCAGGTCGTCCAGAAACTCCGTCACCTGTGCAATCTCGCAAACCCGCTCGATCTCGGCCTGAGACGCTTCGCGGTCGGCGATCGTCACGTTCGCACGGAGCGTGTCGTTGAAGATGTAGGGATGCTGGCGAACGACCGAAACCCGCGAGCGCCACTCGTCGATGTCCATCTCGGCAATCGGCGTCCCGTCGGCCAGAATCCGCCCCTGGTCAGGTTCGTACATCCGGGTCAGCAGCGAGACGACCGTCGATTTTCCAGCACCGGAGGGGCCGACGAACGCGACGAACTCGCCACGTTCGAGCGAGAACGAGAGTCCGTCGAAGATCTGCTCGCCAGTGTCGTAGGAAAAATGCACGCCCTCGAACTCGACGTGCTCGACCGGCACTCGAACGGATGCGTCACCGCCGGTCGACTCCCGACGCGCGTCGAGTTCGTCGATGAACTCCTGTGTCCGAACCAGATGCGGGAGGTCGCTCTCGATCTGATACACGAGGTTGTTGAGCGTGCTGACACGCGGGGCCAGCCGAAACATGGCGAAGAGGAAGACACCGAGCGACGCCAGCGACAGCGACGCGATCGCCAGGGCGGCATAGATCAACCCGAAGACCGTGATCGCAGTCAGCATCTGGTAGACGTTGTCGAGCGCGGCCTCGTTGCGCCGGAGTTTGATCTGAGCCGTGGTCGTCCGATCGACAGCAGTAGTGAAGTTCGAGAACAGTTCCTCGGTCATCCCGAACAGTTTCACGTCGCGGATGCCCTGTGTTCCAGCCTGCGCAGCTTCGTGCAGACGCTCGTTTGCCTCGGCGACGCGACTCCCGATGTCGTAGCCCGACTCGATGACACTCCTGAGGACGAACGTGACGAGGCCAAGGACGACGGCAGCAGCGATGGTCAGCGTCGGCGCGAGGTAGAGCGCGACAGCGAGGTACATCAGGCTGAGCAGCCCTTGCTCGACGATCTTGACGATTCGCTGGATGACGCCGCCCGCTTTCCCAGCCTGGGTGACGATTGCGTTGAGAATCTCGTCGGAGCCACGCTGATCGAAGTAACTGACCTCGGCGTCCAGCGCCTTCTCGAAGGCGAGCGTCTGGAGGTGGCGAACGTAGTCAGTTCGTAGCGCGGCTCGCAGCCAGTGGACCAGAAAACTCGACGTGTATCGCAGGACCATCACGACCGCGACCCCGACCACGATCGTTTCGAGTGTAAACGGAACGCCGACGACCTCGTACGCCGTGACGAAGGCTGCGAGGATCCCCTCAGCTGACTCCGCTGCGTCGGGATTCTGTGCGAGTTCGATGATGGGCAACAGGAAGCTCAACCCGATCCCTTCGAGCGCGGCGGCAAACAGACTCAGGCAGATGATTCCAGCGGTCGTCGCAGGCCGATAGCGTGCGACCCGGGAGAGTGCCCGCCCTTTGTCGGTGAGAGAGAGTTCCTCAGACATCGTCAGTAGTTCCGAACCGAGAGTAGTCCAAGGTCGGCCCCGTCAGTACAAAAAGGGTGTGGTCACAGGGGGTCAGCAAAGCGAGAACTGGCAAACACCGACGCAGGACTCGCTCCCTCAAGATATAAACCCACGCTCGCAGAACAGACGCATATTCATGGACGTCTCGAAAGCGGTCATCCCCGCTGCGGGTTTCGGAACCCGGTTTCTCCCCGTGACGAAAGCCCAGCCCAAGGAGATGATGCCAGTGCTGGACAAACCGACGATCCAGTACGTCGTCGAGGAGGCGGTCGCGGCCGGGATCGACGACATCCTCTTCATCACGGGCCGGGGCAAGCAAGCGATCGAACAACACTTCGACAAGTCCTACGAACTCGAACAGGAACTCAGGGACGCCGGCAAGCACGACCGCCTCGAACGCGTCCGGGCCATCTCGGATCTGGCGGACATTCACTACATCCGCCAGCAGGAACGCAACGGACTGGGTGACGCCGTCCTGTACGCCCGCAAGCACGTGGGTGACCAGCCGTTCGCCCTCTTGCTGGGGGATACGATCGTGCAGAATCACCGGCCGTGTACCGAGCGACTCATCGAGTACGCCGAGGAGTACGAGACGGCTGTCCTCTCGCTCGAACGCGTCCCCTGGGAGAGGGTGTCGTCCTACGGCGTCGCCGACGTCGAGGATGCCGAGAACGTTTCGGGGTGTTTCCCCGTCGAGGACTTCGTCGAAAAACCGCCGCGGGAGGCCGCCCCGTCGAACCTCGCGATCACAGGTCGGTACATTCTCACACCAGACATCTTCGACACACTCGAACAGACCGAGGAAGGGGCCGGAAACGAACTCCAGTTGACCGACGCGATCCGGAAACTGGAAGGCGTCCGGGGCGTCGAACTCGAAGGTGATCGGTACGATATCGGGAACATCCCCAGTTGGTTGAAAGCGAATCTGGAGATGGCACTCAAACACGACGACGGTGACATGCACGACGCAGTCACAGAACTCATGGAGGCGTATCGATGAGTCGGATCCTGGTTACGGGAGCCGCAGGATTCCTGGGCTCGCACCTCTGTGATCGATTGCGTGCCGACGGGCACGATGTGGTCGGGATGGACAACCGCGTCTCGGGCCAGACCGAGAACCTGGATGACATCTTCTACCACGACCGCTTCGACTTCTACGACCACGACGTCACCGAGTTCGTCCACGTCAAAGGTGAACTGGACTGGGTCCTCCATCTGGCGAGTCTCGCCTCGCCGGATTTCTACCGCGAGTACCCGATCAAGACCCTGAAAGTCGGTGCCCTCGGGACGCACAAGACCCTCGGGCTCGCAAAGGAGAAAGACGCAAAGTACCTCTTCACCTCGACCAGCGAAGTCTACGGTGATCCCGAGGTAAATCCACAGCCCGAAGACTACCGCGGGAACGTCGACCCGTTCGGCCCGCGGTCGTGTTACGACGAGTCCAAACGCTACGGCGAAGCGATGTTGCGGGCGTACAAAGAAGAACACGGGCTCGACATCCGGATCGCACGGATATTCAACACTTACGGCCCGCGGATGCGTCTCGACGACGGGCGGGTCATCCCGAACTTCATCCGGCAGGCCCTGACAGGACAGGACCTGACCGTCTACGGCGACGGCACGCAGACCCGGAGTTTCTGCTACGTCTCGGATATGATCGACGGGCTAATCGCGCTCATGGACAGCGACGTCCAGGAGCCCGTCAACGTCGGCAATCCGGACGAGCGGTCGATCCTCGAACTGGCCGAGTTCGTCATCGAGTTGTGTGACAGCGACAGCGGAATTACGCACAAGCCGCTCCCGCCCCAGGATCCCGACGTCCGCCGCCCGGACATCACGAAAGCGAAGCGCGAACTGGGATGGGAACCCGGGATCGGGCTTCGCGAGGGGCTCGAACGGACGATCGAATACTTCGAGCCGCGGGTCTGACCGCGCCGGTCGTCATCGATTCCTCGCGAGAACCCCCCGCCCTCGTTTGGATTCTGTGTCGGTGTCGAATAACGGGTGAAGCTGCTATCCCTGTGAACTACCGACTGAACAGGGCACCTTTGATCTGGTCGTAGATCGATCGATCGCTTCCCGAATCGACGAGGCCACCGAGTTCGTTCCAGGTAATCGGCAGATCCGGACGGAACTCATGGCTATATCCGGGGATGTCCGCACTGGTATCGTGGTACGGTGGATAGAGGTCGAAGCTATCGTACTTGCCGGTGAAACGATACTGCCCGTGGCCGAGCACCCGATACTCTTCGGGTGGTTCCAGCCCCATCATGAGATAGCAATCGCGGATCTGACAGCGGAGATTGTACACGAGATAGTCCCGGAACGACACGGGATCGACCAGCGGTGCCGGGAACAGTTCGATTCGGGCATCCGGGTCACAATCTGGAGAATTGCCGCGCCAGACAGTCTTGCGCTCGCCCATAGCGACGTAGTAGGTGATGCCGATTCCCGACACTTCCTCGATCGATCCGTCCTCAGCGAGGTAGATCTCCTGTTTGTAGATGACTGCGTCATCGCCGCCAGCCATCTCATCGGGGAGTGCTTCCGGGCGCGTCGTATCGCCGATATCGACATCCGGATCGTCCGCGTAGTGGCTCAGACTCTGCTCCAGCAGGTCCCCGAAGTACGTCCCGATCTCTGCTTCGGAGAGGTCCGCGAGCGCCTGCCGGACCGTCTCGAAGCGCTCCGCGTCGATATCCCACGGCAGTGTGTTGTGCTCCGTCTCATGGGCGACGTAGTACTGGGCATACTTGCGAGCATGGCCGACGTGTTCGCCTTCGCTGTGTGTGCGCTCTTCTGCTTTGTCCGGATAGCCGTCTTGTCCATGTCCCTGAATCTCTCCATCAAATCCAACTGAGATAGTATGCTCCACTGAATTATTATCGATGACTCTGACACCCATTCCCCTTTCATCATCTCCAATAATTTTTGCTTCCATGGCTTATTCCTCCTCGAAGCGACTCGATTCAGTATCGCCCTCGGTGTCGAACTCTTGATCGGTCTTCATCCCGAGCACGTCGCGGATGACCTTCTGGACCTTGCCGGCAACATCTTTACCGAGTTTGGTCGCAAGAGCGGCTCCGAGAACCCCTCCACCGAGGGCCCCAGCCACGCCGCCCGCCGGTCCGGCGACTGCCGTCCCTGCTGCCCATCCTTTTGTTCCCCCTGTGGTCGCGCCCTTGATTGGGCTACTTGCCGAGTCCTGCACGCGACTCGCCACGTCGATATCGTGATGCTCGATATACTCGGTGAGTCCCGTCGGTGTTTCGACTGACTCCACGATATCCACCAGCTGCTCTTTGCTCAGGCGGTAGGTTTTCGACGTTGCATCGTCGACTTTCTCGGTCCCCGTGTCGAGAAGCTCCTTGCCCTTCTCGACGACTGCTTCTCCAGGATACCGCTGGACGTACACCTCCGAATCACTCATCCGCTGAATGCCCAATTCGCCGCCCTCCATCACGCGCTGCGCGGTCTCCTCGGCTTCGCGCTCCAGTGCGGGATCCGGATCAATCTCCAACTGCACGTCTTCCTGCGGTAACATCGACACTGCACCGCCCGTCTGCTGTCTCACGTGCGCCAATTCGTGGGCCAGCACGTGCTGGCCTTCTGCTGATTCGGGATCATACTCTCCTGAGTTGAACGCGACGTGATTTCCAACTGTGAACGCCCGCGCGTTAATCTCCTCGCACGCATTCGCGGCTTGCGGCCCAGTATGGACCCGCACG
>Ga0207718_100246_pt1 | contig 57992 bp, 53 predicted proteins | sample A23M2SouthBayCA_FD_187749 | JGI IMG/M metagenome (GOLD analysis project Ga0207718, IMG submission 187749) | Aerobic enrichment media microbial communities from Eden Landing Ponds, California, USA - A23 M2 (SPAdes) | ecosystem: Environmental > Aquatic > Marine > Unclassified | place: Emeryville...
CGAACAGCGGCGTTCGCGTCCGCATCGTACGGGCCGGTTAGGCCCCACACTACCAGATCCTTCTCGGCGGACGCATCGATTCGACGCGGACGGGACCCGCGGTCCCGACTCTGATACACACCATCCATGAGCGAACAAGCACCGGTCTCACCCGATACAGACGGCGAGACAACAGATACAGACGCAGACGGACAGTCGACAGCGGAGACGCTGGACGAACGAGCGGACGAGCGAGCCGAAGACACGCCGGTGACGACCGGCGCCCAGTCGGTGGTCCGGGCGCTGGAGAACGCCGGCGCCGAGATGCTCTTCGGTGTCCAGGGCGGGGCGATCATGCCCGTCTACGACGCGCTCTACGACTCCGAGGAACTCACCCACATCACGATGGCCCACGAGCAGGGCGCGGCTCACGCCGCCGACGCCTACGGCATCGTCTCGGGCAAGCCAGGCGTCGCCCTGGCGACCTCGGGACCGGGCGCCACCAACCTTGTCACGGGCATCGCCGACGCGTCGATGGACTCGGACCCGATGATCGCGCTGACCGGCCAGGTGCCGACGAACTTCGTCGGGAACGACGCCTTCCAGGAGACCGACACGGTCGGCGTCACCCAGCCGGTCACCAAACACAGCTACTTCGCCGACGACTCCGACACCGTCGGGGACGAGGTCGGCGAGGCGTTCGCACTCGCCGACGAGGGTCGCCAGGGGCCGACGCTCGTCGACCTGCCCAAGGACGTGACGAAAGGCGAAACCGACGTCCAGCCGGGCACGCCCGAGAAGCCGGACACCTACAACCCACCGACAGAGGCCGACGCCGACTGGGTCGCCGCGGCCGCGAACGCGCTGGCCGAGGCCGAACGACCCGTCATCCTCTCGGGTGGCGGCGTCATCAAAGCCGACGCGAGCGACGAACTCCGGCAGTTCGCGAAGGAGTACGAGATCCCGGTCATCACGACGATGCCCGGTATCGGCTCGTTCCCCGAGGACCACGAGCTCTCACTGGAGTGGGCCGGTATGCACGGCACTGGATACGCCAACATGGCGATCACCAACACCGACTGCATGCTCGCCATCGGGACGCGTTTCGACGACCGACTCACGGGAGACGTCGAGACGTTCGCGCCCGACGCCGATATCATCCACGTCGACATCGACGAGGCGGAGATCAGCAAGAACATCGAGGCTGACTACCCGCTCGTCGGCGACGCGAAACACGTCCTGCGCCAGTTAGACGACGCGATGGAGGCGGCATTCGACGCGGCCGACACCTCGGCCGAGGCGTATGCCGAGTGGCGCGAGCAGTGTACCGAGTGGAAAGAGGAGTACCCGATGGAGTACGACACGCCCGACGACGAACCGCTCAAACCGCAGTACGTCGTCGAGCGCTTCTCCGAGCTGGCCGAGGACGACGCCATCGTCACGACGGGCGTCGGCCAACACCAGATGTGGGCCTCCCAGTTCTGGGAGTACACCGAGCCCCGCACCTGGGTCTCCAGTCACGGCCTCGGGACGATGGGGTACGGTGTCCCATCGGCGATCGGCGCGAAACTGGCCGCACCGGACCAGGAGGTCGTCTGCTTCGACGGCGACGGCTCCTTCCTGATGACGGTCCAGGAACTCTCGGTGGCGGTGCGAGAGGACCTTGACGTCACGTACGTCGTCCTGAACAACGAGGCGGTCGGGATGGTCCGCCAGTGGCAGGACGGCTTCTACGAGGGTCGTCGGATGGCTTCCGAATATCCGTGGATCCCGCAGTTCGACATGCTCGCCGAGGCCTTCGGCGCTCGCGGGTTCCGGCTGGAGGACTACGACGACGTCGACGAGGTCATCGAGAAAGCGCGCAACTACGACGGCCCGGCGGTGATCGACGCGATCATCGACCCGGCCGAGAACGTCTACCCGATGGTCCCCAGCGGTGGGGACAACGGGTTGTTCGCCCTGAACGACGACCAACTGGAGGACATATAGATGACACAGGGAATCGAGGGCCCACACCCGGACGACCGGATGCGGCCGGCGGGCCGACGTAACTCGCAGGGTATCCGTATCGACCCAGAAGCCGAAGCGACCCACCAGCCCCGGCGGGCGGTGCTCTCGACGCTCGTGAAACACGAACCGGGCGTTCTCTCGGAGGTGTCGGCGCTGTTCAGCCGCCGACAGTTCAACATCGAGTCACTCACCGTGGGCGCGACGGACGACCCCGACGTCGCCCGTATGACCATCGTCATCGAGGAGCCCGAACCGGGGATCGAACAGGCGAAAAAGCAGGTGCGCAAACTCGTGCCGGTCATCTCGGTCGAGGAACTCGAACCCGAGGCCGTCCAGCGCGAACTGATCCTCGTCAAGGTCGACGGGGAGAAACCCGACGACGTGAACGCGGTCGCGGACATGTACGACGGCAACGTCGTCGACGCCACCCCGGACGCCATCACGGTCGAGATCACGGGCAGCGCACAGAAGATCGACGCGGCGATCGAGGCGTTCGACCAGTTCACCGTCCGAGAAGTCGTTCGGACGGGCGCGGCCGCCATCGACCGGGGCGAAGAGACGTTGCGCGCCGAACGCAGGACTGATACCACAGCGGCGAGCACTGCCGAGACAGCTACCGATGACTGACGAACTCACCACCACAGTCTACGACGACACAGACGCCGACGCATCGCACATCGAGGACAAGACGGTCGCCATCCTGGGCTACGGCAGCCAGGGCCACGCACAGGCCCAGAACCTCGCCGACAGCGGCGTCGACGTGGTCGTCGGCCTGCGCGAGAACTCCAGCTCACGCGAGGCCGCCGAGGCCGACGGACTCACCGTCGCGACGCCCGACGTCGCCGTCGCGGACGCCGACATCACCGTGATGCTCGTCCCTGATACCGTGCAGCCGGCCGTCTACGAAGCCGTCGAAGCAGGACTCGAACCCGGTGACACGCTCCAGTTCGCCCACGGGTTCAACATCCACTACGGGCAGATCGAACCGCCGGAGGATGTCGACGTGACGATGGTCGCGCCCAAATCGCCCGGCCACCTCGTCCGCCGGACCTACGAGCGCGGCGAGGGCACGCCCGGACTCGTGGCGATCTACCAGGACGCCACGGGCGAGGCCAAAGACGAGGCGCTGGCGTACGGACAGGCTATCGGCTGTGCCCGCGCGGGCATCATCGAGACGAGCTTCCAGGAGGAAGTCGAGACGGACCTCTTCGGCGAGCAAGCAGTGCTGTGTGGCGGCGTGACCGAGATGGTCAAGGCCGGCTTCGAGACGCTCGTCGACGCGGGCTACGCCCCCGAGATGGCCTACTTCGAGTGCCTGAACGAGCTCAAACTCATCGTCGACCTGATGTACGAGGGCGGGCACATGGGCATGTGGAACTCGGTCTCCGACACCGCCGAATACGGGGGGCTCACCCGCGGTGAGGAAGTCATCGACCGCGAAGGCATGGAGAAGCTCCTCGAGGAGGTACAGAACGGGGAGTTCGCTCGCGAGTGGATCAACGAGAACCAGGCACACCGGCCGGCCTACAAGCAGTACCGCCAGGCCGAACAGGACCACCAGATCGAACAGGTCGGCGCGGAGCTGCGCCAGCTGTTCGCCTGGTCCGAGGACGAGTAACGCGGACGAACGAACGGGAGACAGGCAATGACAGAGGACATGCGAACGAACACAGTCGACGAATCGGCACCGAACGCGACCATGGGTGAGTTCACTCACTCGAACCCCTACACCGGCGAGGTCTTCGGCGAGGACATGGCGTTCGAACGCGGCCCAGCCGTGGCCGCAGACGGCGGGAAAGCGGGTGCGGAGGCCGACGCCGGTGCCGGCGAGACGGACGAAGAGACGATGGAAGACGTGGACCACGAACACCCCCACGACGAGGCCGACGAGGCCAATCGCGTCTTCGCGCGGGGTCACGGGGACGATAGCGGTGAGGAACGGACGGACTCAGTATGAGTAAGGGAACACTGTACGACAAGGTGTGGGACAGGCACAAGGTGACGACGCTGCCGAACGGACAGGACCAGCTGTTCGTCGGGCTCCACCTCATCCACGAGGTGACCAGCCCGCAGGCGTTCGGGATGCTCCAGGAACGCGGCCTGGAGGTCGCTCGACCGGACCTGACCCACGCCACCGTCGACCACATCGTCCCGACGGCCAGCCAGGACCGGCCTTACGCCGACGACGCGGCCGAGAACATGATGGCCGAACTCGAGGAGAACGTCCGCGACGCGGGCATCGAGTTCTCGGACCCAACCACCGGTGACCAGGGTATCGTCCACGTCATCGGGCCGGAGCAGGGGATCACCCAGCCCGGCAAGACCATCGTCTGTGGCGACTCCCACACGTCGACCCACGGTGCCTTCGGCGCGCTCGCCTTCGGCATCGGTACCAGCCAGATCAGAGACGTCCTCGCGACCCAGACCATCGCGATGGAAAAGCAGAAAGTCCGGAAGATCCAGGTCGACGGCGAACTCGGAGAGGGCGTCGAGGCCAAGGACGTCATCCTGGAGATCATCCGCCGACTGGGCACCGAGGGCGGCGTCGGCTACGTCTACGAGTACGCCGGCGAGGCCATCGAGGACCTGGGGATGGAAGGACGGATGTCCATCTGCAACATGTCCATCGAGGGCGGCGCCCGCGCGGGCTACGTCAACCCCGACGAGACCACCTACGAGTGGATGGAAGAGACGGACTACTTCCAGAAACACCCCGAGAAGTTCGACGAACTGAAGCCCTACTGGGAGTCGATCCGCAGTGACGAGGACGCCGAGTACGACGACGTCGTCCACATCGACGCGAACGAACTCGAACCAGTCGTCACGTGGGGCACCACCCCAGGGCAGAGCGTCGGCATCCACGACCCGATCCCTCACCCCGAAGACCTGGCCGCGGACAAGCAGGACACCGCCCGACGCGCCCAGAAGCACATGCGCGTCGAACCCGGCGAAACCATGGAGGGTTACGACATCGATGTCGCCTTCCTGGGGTCGTGTACGAACGCCCGCCTGCCGGACCTGCGCCGTGGGGCCCGGATCGTCAAGGGCCATCAGGTCGCCGACGACGTGCGCGCGTTCGTCGTCCCCGGCAGTCAGCGCGTCCAGCGAGTCGCCGAAGAGGAGGGGCTGGCAGACGTCTTCCGCGAGGCCGGTTTCGACTGGCGAAACGCCGGCTGTTCGATGTGTCTCGGCATGAACGAAGACCAGCTCGAAGGTGACGAGGCCTGTGCCTCCTCGTCGAACCGAAACTTCGTCGGCCGCCAGGGGTCCAAGGACGGTCGCACCGTGCTGATGAACCCGCGGATGGTCGCTGCGGCCGCGATCACGGGTGAAGTCACGGACGTTCGCGACCTGGAAGAAGCGGAGGTGGTCGCATGAGCGACGCCACCGAGGACATCCCGTCGGTCGACTACGTCGAGGGGACCGGTATCCCGATCCGCGGCAACGACATCGACACCGACCAGATCATCCCGGCGCGGTTCATGAAGGTCGTCACGTTCGACGGCCTGGGCGAGTTCGCGTTCTTCGACCTGCGCTTCGACGACGACGACAACGAGAAAGAGCACCCGTTCAACGAGGAGCGCTTCCAGGACGCCAACGTCATGGTCGTCAACAACAACTTCGGCTGTGGCTCCTCCCGCGAACACGCGCCCCAGGCGCTGATGCGCTGGGGTATCGACGCCATCATCGGCGAGGGCTTCGCGGAGATCTTCGCGGGCAACTGCCTCGCGCTCGGCATTCCGACTGTGACCGCCGACCACGAGACGATCAACGCTCTCCAGCAGTGGGTCGACGACAACCCCGACGGCGAGATCGAGGTCGACGTGCGCGCCGAGACCGTCACGTACGGCGACAACGAGATCAACGTCAGCGTCGACCGCGCCCAGCGCGAGGCCCTCGTCGAGGGCAACTGGGACACGACCGCGCTGATGAAGGCCAACCGGAACGCCATCGAGGCGACCGCCGACTCGCTGCCATACGTCGAACCCGCGGACTGAGAGGAGACAGAAGAAGGCATCGCCGGTCTCAGAATCCGTCTTTTTCAACCGTTTTCTGTTCGCGCGTTACACGTCTTTTGTCGACCAGGTAGCCGGGAATACAGTCGTTGACCTTGTGTCCGAACTTTCCCTCGACGAACCGCTCTTTCAGTTCAGCGATCGCCCCAGTGAGAAAACCACCAACACCAGTTACTCCTAACTCGGCATTGAGTCGCCGGTCCTGTTACCTAACGGGGGAGTAATCGAAATTCTTTGCGTTGCACATGGGGCAAACTGGCTGCTTGACGAAAAACCAGTACAACACGTATGCGATCAGACCCGATGGAAATCCAAAGAAAAGTCCGGGCCCTGTATTCCCCGGGTTGATCCAGGAGTTTATCAACATAGCAATTATTGTCATCCCGATCGCGAAGGCAATAAGAGCCCCAAAACTGAATGGCGTTTTCGCGTACACGTCCTGTTCACAGTTCTTACAGTACTGGTTCCCCGTTTCGTCTCTGAGCCCAGTTGGATTCCTATCTGCCATCAGCTACGTATGTAGTATTAAATGATAAAATATTACCGCTCTATCGAACTCTTCTCAGATCGATACTATATATTGTAAGAATTACATGTGTACGCGAGGGGACACACAGAATGGGAATTGCGGCGGTTCTTCGGATTTTAAGTCCGAAAATCGGACACATAAGCACCAGTCGAACAGTTCGAATAGCAGGTCGATGGCATGTAGCACCCGGTCCTCGTCGGTGGCCAACCCGGCGGCGTCGAGTGCAGTCTACTGAACCGCTGTCTCCTCGTCGCTTTCGAGGATTTGCCGATACGTGTCGACGACTACCAGCGCGAGGCCCGCGTCGAGGGCAACTGGGACACGACCGCGCTGATGAAGGCCAACCGGAACGCCATCGAGGCGACCGCCGACTCGCTGCCATACGTCGAACCCGCCGACTAGGCGGCGAACGCTGTTTTTCGACGCCCGGTTCGGCCAGCGAGTCGCCCGCCCGATATTCACCTCGCTCAGCGAGTTCGCTCGCCGACCAGCAGCGCGTCACCGTCGAACGGTGGCGCGTCGAGGTCGAGTTCACGCCCCGACCCGCTCGCTTCGACAACGGCCCCGTCGCCGCTCGCAGGGTCGACCCACTCCCACGTCTCGACGGGTGGCGCGTCCGCGAGCGTGACCGCTCGGCCCGCTCGTAGATAGAGCAATACCGCGTCCGGAGTTACGGCAGCAGCTTCGCCAGCGTCGCTCTCGGCGAGCAGGTCGGGCCGCGGTGAGAGTTCGTCGACGGCGCGTTCGTCTACGATGGCCGCGAGTCGGCCGTAGTCGCCCGCGCTCGGCAGTTCGAGGGCCTCGTCCCAGGGCTTCGGGTCGCCCCAGCGGTCGGCGGCTTCGAACGTGTCACCCGTACGGTGCCACGGCCAGACACCGAGCGCGCCGTAAGTGAGGCCGGCGTTCGCGCCCGCGAGCACGCTCAGCCACCCCGCCGCCCGGACCGTCTCGCGGTCGAACACCTCCTCGCCCATGTACTCCTCCATGTCCGCGTAACAGGGCTCGCCGTTGAGCACCGGCCGCGCCGGGTGAAGGGCGCGATTCACTCGCGCCTGACTTTCGGGCACCGTGAGGTCCTGTGTGTGACCGGACTGGTACATGTGGAAGTCGAGCCAGTCCTCGTCGTTCACGAGAGCAGGCGTGTTCTGCCCGCCGGGCTGGTGGGCCGTCCGGAGCGGGTACTGACAGGCGTCGCCGAGTGCCTCCCCAGCTGCCCGATAGACGGCGAGCACGGACTCGTCGAACTCGGAGTCGCCAGAGACGAGCCACGCCGCGCCGTACGCGCCGTAGCGCGCGCCGAGATAGCGACCGAGTCTCCTGGCCTGCTCGGGCGAGTGTTCGTGGCGGTACTCCTCGGGGACGCCCCAGCCTTCGTTCGCACCCGCATAATCGAACCAGAGGGCGACGAGGGCGGGCACGACGCCGCGCTCGTGGGCCATCGCGACCAGGTCGTCGAGATACTGGAAATAATCGTGGTTCGGGCACGAGAGGTCCCACTCCTCGAAGGGGATCCGGTCGTGGGGGCGCGACCCGTCGAACTGCCGGAGGGCGTTGACCTGGACCACGTTGTACCCCTGTTCGACGCGGTAGTCGAGGTACTTCGCCCACTCTTCGGTGGTGGCGCGGGTACTCGCTGCCCAGGCTGTATCGGCGGTCCAGAAGAACGGTTCACCGTCCGCGTGACGGAAGGCGCGTTCGCCGGCGACGAGGTAGCCGTGGTCGTGGAGTGGCGTCTCGTCGTCGCCGGCCTCGGCCTCGATCGACCCCGAGTCGTCGAGTCCCGGGTCCTCCGCGATGGTCTCCCAGTTCCAGGTGCCCGTCTCGGGCGGTGCAAACCGGGCGCGGAACGTGTCGCCACCGTCCCAGAACCCCGGGACCGTAGCGGTAGATCCGGATTCGTGTTCGAATCGGACGTCGAAGAGTGCCTCGCCGTAGGGGTTGTCGGGTGGGTCGTCGGCCTCGAAAGTCAGTTCGACCGGGTGCCAGGTGCGATCCATGGGGACTAGAGCGGATCCAGTGTGGATAAAGGTCGAGTTCCCGGTACGTAGCTCCGCTATTTTCGGGCGCTGTACCGATCAGGCAGAACGGTGACAAAAATGGATTTCAGGGAACAGTTTTGCGCGTCACGGACCTGAAATACGACAGGATGATACCGACACTGGACCGACTGGACGGTTCGCAGTCCGGGTCCTGCACGGCCGCCGGACCGAAAGGCCCGCTCCGACAGCGAGGAAGACACGAATGACGGACACCGACCGCTATCTTCGGCGGATCGGCGTCGGCCACGCCTCCGTCGAGTCGCTCGACCGCGGGGCGCTCGCTCGTCTCCAGCGCGCACACGTCACGACAGTACCCTTCGAGAACCTGGCTATCGCGGGCGACCCGTGGGACCGCCGGTCGGGTGAGGGCGTCTCGCTCGACCCCGCGGACCTCGTCGAGAAGGTCGTCGAGCGCGAACGCGGCGGCTTCTGTTACGAACTCAACGGTGCGTTCGTCGAACTGCTCGCCGATCTGGGCTTCGAAGCGACCCGCAACGCCGGACGCATCGTCGGCGACGGAGGGATCGAACTCCCGGCCAATCACCTCGTCCCGACAGTGGAACTGGACCGCACGTACGTCACCGACGTCGGGATGGGGGCACCGAAAGCCAGGCGTCCGGTCCCCCTCGACGGGACGGCCGTCGAAGACGAGGCTGGCGTCGCCTGGCGAGTCGTCGAGAACGAACGCCCCGACGTCGATTACACCGTCGAGTATCGGGGGCCCGACGAGGACTCGTGGTCCGACCGCTACGTGTTCACGCACGAACCACGACCGATGGAGTACTTCACTGCGACCTGCGACTATCTCAGTTCGGCGCCGGAGTCGACTTTCACCGGGTCGACCTTCGCGATTATTGGGACCGAGCGCGGCCATCTCAAGCTGTCCGGGCGGGAACTCTCTCGGACCGACCGGGGCGAGGAGACGGTCCGGACGCTCGACCGCGAGGAGTGGGACGAGGTCATCGAACGCGAGTTCGGCATCGAATGGTGGCAGACGGGGACAGCATCAGGCGAGTGGTGAGAGACGGGACACACCGGGCGATCCATTCAGTCGTTCCGGCGCTCTCTGGCGTCTATCGCCTCACGAGCGAGGCGGCGGTTCCCGCGGTCAGTTCGAACGATGGCGGGTCAGTTACCGGTCTGGTTCCCCTGGACGATCCGGACGCTCTCGTTGCCGTAGACCTCCATCTCGCTTATCACGGTGCCGTTGGCCGCAACCCGCTGGACGACCACCGTGGGAGCGCGGTCGCTCGGACCACCCGGACCGCCGCCCCCGTCACCCGGCCCACGTGCCTCGCCGCGCATGAACGCCTCGACCTCGCGCGTCGTCTCGACTTCGACCACGTCGCTGGTTTCGGCGTTGACGAAGGCGAGATAGGAGATCCCACTGCTGTCGTTGGGAACGACGCGAACTTCCCAGTAGAACGTGCCGTCGACGACGACCGGGATGGGTTCGCTCGGGTCGAAGCGGTCCCAGTCGGTCGTGCGTGCGGCCTGCCTGACGAAGTCGGTCGCCTTGCGCGGGCCGAGCAGCGACTCCTCGACCGCGAAGCGCTCGTACTCACCGGTGCGGGCGTCGACAGTCCAGACCTCTCGCAGGCCCTGGGCCTCCCCGTAGGGCTCGACGGCGACGACGTAGTCTAACCCGTCGGTGCTCATCACGGTGAAGGGCTGGTCGTTGCCTTCGCCGGGGACCGGTGCGACCTCGATCTCCCCTTCGTGGCTGGTGAACGTGTTGACGATGCCGTTTCGGTACTTCGTCGCGGCGACACTCCGTCGCGTCAGTTCGAAGGGGTAGAGCCGCTGGTCGGCGAGTGCTTCGTGGTCACGCGCCTGCGAGGGGGAGAGGTCTTCGATAGTGCCGTCCTGGTGGACCAGTGCGACGCCGCCCCACTCGGGTGTCGTGTGGGGGAGTGGCGTCCAGTGGAAGTTCGGTTTCGTGTAGGGGACCGCGATGTACTGGGTGTCCTCGTGAACGACCATGAACGGGTCCTGGTAGTTCACGAGGTACTGCCCCTGGCGTAGCAGTTTCCAGCGGTAATTGTTGTAGAAGGCTGTGCCGATCCCGCGATCCAGGTCACCTTCGACGGTCCGGACTCTGGCGCTCTTCTCGGTCATGTCGACGAGGACGGTGCCGTGCTGGCGCTTCGTGAAGTAGTTGAAGGTGCCGTCGGGCGAGAGGGGATACGACCAGTGTGGCGTCCCGTTGTAGACGGTGACGTCGCTCCCGCCGATGCGATACTGTGGGAAGTTCAGTGTGTTCGAGGCAAAGCGCGTCGCGACGCTCTGGGGGACGATACGCGGGTTGTTGGCGTCAGATTCCGCGAGCGCGTCGACGGTCTCGCTCTCCTGCAGGGTGCGCTTGCCGAGTTTCTCCCCCGCCAGGTAGCCCGCAGGGACCGAGAGGACGAGAAAGAGGAGCACGAACGCGACGATAGCCCCCTGTATGGGGACCCCGACCCCGTCGGCTCCGGTGATCCCTTGCTGGGTGAGGATCTCTCCGAGATTCCGTCGGGCGAGCAACGCGTAGACGACGACCGCGCCGACCAGCGCCAGGACGGCAACCGGTGTCGAATACACCGCGTAGACGACCCCGTGGAGCAGGGGGCGTGCGAGCCACAGCACCACCGCGCCGACCGCGAGCAATACGACCAACGCGAGGGTTCGACGTCCGACCGGAAGGCCGTCGCTGTCGTCCCCCCGACCACCACGGCTCGACCGTCCACCCCCGCTCGAACCGCTGTCACTCACCGGCATCACCTCCCGGGTTCACGGACCACTGCGGAGGACTACCGACGGGCAGGATCCGGTGATTGTCTGGCGACCGGGCGCTCCTTTTCGTTCTCGAAACTGTCGTCGCGGACGTGTCGGCCGTTCTGGAGGGTATCGTCGGGGACATAGTGGGGTTTCTCGGAGACTACGACGCGCTCCGAGTGTCTGTCGGGTACTGCCGGGAGAGCGCGTCTGCGTTCGTCTCGGTCGATCCGTGTGAAGTGTTCATCAACTTTATCATCGTATTCTGGTGACAGTGCACGTTACTCTCGTGTTCCGGTGACAGTACACAGCTGCTCGGAGCGACGACCCAGGCAGTCCTGGCTGGAACCGAATCACTTTCCACCGTCCCGCCTGTCTCTGAGCGCATGACTCACGAGATCGCCGTCATCCCGGGCGACGGGATCGGGCAGGAAGTGACGCCCGCCGCCGTTCAGGTGCTGCAAGCTGTCGAGGCCGACTTCGACTTCGTCGCGGCCGAAGCCGGCGACGACGTGAAAGCCCAGCGGGGCGTGGCACTCCCCGAGGAAACCCGGGCGGTGGCCGCCGACGCCGACGCGACGCTGTTCGGCGCCGCCGGCGAGACTGCCGCCGACGTCATCCTCCCGCTGCGTGAAGTCGTCGGCTCGTTCGCGAACGTCCGGCCTGCCCGTTCGTACCCGGGCCTCGACGCTGTCCAGCCCGACACCGACCTCGTCTTCGTCCGCGAGAACACCGAGGGGGTCTACTCCGGCATCGAGTCGGAGATAGCCGAGGGCGTGACGACACTCACTCGCGTGGTCACCGAGGAGGCGTCCCGGGAGATAGCGGAGTTCGGCTTCCGATACGCGAAACAGAACGGCTTCGACGACGTGACCATCGCCCACAAGGCGAACGTCATGCGCGAAACCGATGGACTCTTCCTCGAAACTGCGCAGGCGGTCGGCGACGACCTCGGGCGGGAGTACAACACCGCGCTCATGGACGCGCTGGCGATGCACCTGGTGAAACACCCCGAGGATTACGGCGTCGTCATCTGTCCGAACCTCGCGGGCGACATGCTCTCTGACCTCGCCGCGGGGCTCGTCGGCGGACTCGGCCTCCTCCCGAGCGCGAACGTCGGACCGGACAACGCGCTGTTCGAACCGGTCCACGGGAGCGCCCCGGACATCGCGGGCCGGGGCGTCGCCAACCCCTCGGCGATGATCCTCTCGGCGGCGATGTTGCTCGACCACCTCGGCTACGGCGACGCCGCGGCTGACGTCCGGAGCGCCGTCGAAGGCGTTCTCGCCGACGGCCCGCGGACGCCCGACCTCGGTGGCGAGGCCAGTACCGAGGACGTGACCGACGCCGTCGTCGAGCGTCTCTGAACCACCCCCGACGTTCGCGACTCGCTTCTCAGTTGCGTTTATCTCGCTTGCGGACGACCGTCGACTATGGACGAAGGTCGCGTCTCGGCGTTCGACGCCGACTACGATGGGGAGATCCCGGAGACGGTCGACGAACGGGCGCTGAACCGGATGCGGACGGTCGCCTGGGTGCTCGACGACTGTCTTCGCGTCCCCGGGACGGGGTTCCGGTTCGGTCTCGACCCGGTTCTGAGTGTCCTGCCGGTCGTCGGTGACGCGGCCGCGACCTGTGTCTCGCTGTACATCGTCGTCGAGTCGGCGAACCTCGGCGTCGGCTATGGCACCCTTGCGCGAATGCTCGCGAACCTCGGACTCGACTTTGCCGTGGGGTCGATCCCGGTTCTCGGAACCGTCTTCGACTTCTTCTTCAAGGCCAACGACCGCAACATCGCGCTCGCCCTCGCCGACCTCGCCGAACCCGTCGGTGCCACCACCGAGACCGGGTTCGTCGACGTCGAAATCGAGGAACCGTAGGCGCCGGTCGGTCGCTGGCTCGGGGTCTCGTTTCACGGGCCAATAGTCACGGTCCTACCGGTGTCACGGGAGGTCTTCTGTCACCTCGGCGAGTTCCGCTTCCGTCTGCCAGCGATAGAGGCGTCCTTCGCCGTCGAAGAGCTCGAAGACGCCGTCCTGCATCCAGCCAAAGGGGTGTTCCTCGTTCTCGTACACCCGCTTGAGGACGTGGCTCTTCGCGAAGAATTCCGTCGTGCCGACGAGGAGACCCTGCTCGACGAGAAAGTCACTCGGCTCCTTCTCGGCGACGCCGACGAGGTAGGTCACGATGTCGGCGATCAGGCAGAACTTCTGGATGCTGTTGTCCCACTCCCCGCGGATGTCGACCATCCGGAAGGCGTAGGCGCCCTGCCGACGGTTGAGGCGATCGACCACGAGGCTCAGCCGCCGAATCGGCTCCCGGTCGTAGTTCCCGAGCACGAAATACGACCGGTCGTTCTCGTACACGGGAGTCAGCTCGCTCAGTGCGTGGAGAATCTCCTCATTGTCCGCCAGCGATATCTCTTCGTCGTCGAGTTGGTCTTTCGCACTGGTGAGGACCGCTTCAGGGACGGGCGACTCCTCGTCGGACATACGCGATCCCTCTTAGCGTTGTGCGATATGATTTATGGAGTAAATCACCACTTCGACAAGATGGGTGGTTTACTCCAGAGTGGTTTACTCAAGGGTAAACTACTTGCCGCCAGGACGTGTATTCTGTCGTATGAGCACCGACCTGGGGACTGCTGAGGTGATGGAATCCCGCGAACTCGTCCACTTCGTCACTCAGCAGACGCGATTCGCGCTGATCAACAACGTCCTCCAGCATCCCGAGCAGCTCCCATCGATGTACGAACTCGAGGAGCTCAACCCCAGCGTGAGCGATGCTACCGTCTACAAGCACATCCAGAAGCTCATAGACGTCGGCATCGTCAAGGAGGTCGTTCTGGATGACAACCAGCGCCGACAGGGCTACCCGTGGAAATTCTACGGTCTCACCGAAGAGGGTCGGGAGTTCCTGGAGGAACACAACCTGCTCGCCGCAGAGGAGACCCTCCAGCAAATCTACGACACCATCTCCGACAAGCCCGAGAAAATGGTCAAATACGAGAACGCGACCCGTCCCGACGACGCCTAACGGGACGTTCTATCCGCGAATAGACGAACTCGACGTCGACGCCGAGGCCAGCGACCGCTTCGATTCTGTGTCGAGGACGATTCACTCGCTCCGGGCAGTCTCCAGGACTCGTTCCCACTTGCCGGTGGATTCGAGTTTTGCCTGGAGGTCGTCGGCGTACATCTGTGCCATCTCCTCGGCGGCGGCGAGCTGTTCGCGGTCCGGGCCGCTGCCACCGAGGCCGAGGGTGTCTTTGATCCCGTCGAACAGGCCACCACCCGAGTCGCCACCCCCAGCGTTGCCTGCACTCGCCATGCCCCGTTGCTGTTCGATGTTCTCGAGTTCGGGAAGTATCGTCTCGACTTTGCTCGTATCGGCGACGATCCGCGCCCGGTCGGGGTCGTCGGCGTGTTCGAGTTCGAACTCGACGGCCGTCATGACGAGGTTCCACTGCTGGCTCGAAAAGTGGGAGGCGGCCACCTTCTCGTTGAACGCCTGGTCGACCTGCATGCGCTCGCCCACCACGAGGTCCGTCCAGTCGCTGTCACTCATACACGCCCCTTGGAGGGACGCGCGTATGAGCGTTTCCGCTCGGCTCCCGACCGCGACGACACCGGGCCCGCGGGCCAGTCGCGACGAAACAGGATATTTTATGATGAACGCCAGCGACCGACGTGGTATGGCGACACGTGACGGTGGAAACGAGACTGACGGTACGAGTCTGCCCCGCGTCTTGCCGTTTTCGCTCACTCACACAACCCGACTGAGTTGGGGACTCGGGTCGCGAACCGTCGAAGACGACCGCGCGACCCACCGCGGCGCGTGGCGCCGCTCCGGATCACAGTGGACGCTCTCGGTCTACGACGTGACGAGTTCGACTGCCGTCCTGTGCGTCAGGACGCCGGTCGGACGCGAACGGTTCTACGGCGCCCCGCAGATGGACCTGGAGCCGGCGCTCTCGGCACTCGAAGACGACCCAGAGTGGGAGCCGACGAGCGAAACCTGGTGCGAGTGAGAACGCCGGGGGCCAGTCCCGGACTGCCTCAACTGCCGTTGGACTCGCTGGCCGAATCGACGCCCATCGCGTCGAAGAGTTTCTTCCGGACGGCCTCCCGTGTCAGTTCCAGCAGCGTCTCGCGGTTGTCCTCGCTGGCCTCGATACCGGTGAAGATACCGAGCGGGATCTCGACGGAGGCGTCCGTCGAGTGGCCCTTGGCCTCGCCCATCTCGCCGAAGGCGTCTTCGAGGACGCGGCCGATGTTCATCCGGATGTCCTTCGATTTCGCGGCGAGGTAGATGGTGTCGTCGGCGATAGCGAAGACGGCCGTCGTGGTGATGCCTTCGAGGTTCAGGAGGTGCTGGGCGGCCTGGGCCAGCGCGTCGCGGTCGCGGATGAACCCGGCGTTGGAGACGAGGTGGCTCCCGCTGACCTCCCGGTTGCGGATGGCCTCGGCCAGCACGTCCAGCGTCTCGGGGGACATCGACGGCGACTCGACCTGTTCGAGCGTGTCGTGGTCGGCGAACGGATAGAGGTAGGCCGCGGCGGTCAGGTCCGCCGGGGTGGTGTCGCGCTTGAAATCCAGCGTCTCGGCGCGGATACCGTAGAGCAAGGCGGTCGCGACCTCCTGGCTCAGCGTCAGGTCGAGTTCCTGGACGTACTTCGTCAACACTGTCGAGGTCGCCGAGACGTTCGGGCGGACGTCGGTGAACTCGGCTTCGATGCCCCCGTCGTCGTGTTCGAAGTGGTCGATGACGATGTCGATGTCCGAGAGCGCCGGTTCGCCGCCTTTCGCGTAGTCGACCAGCGCCACCGTGTCGTAGTCGGCGAACTCCACTTCGGTCTGGGGAGTGAGTTCGATCCCGAGGAGGTTGACGAACGCGCGGTTCTCCTGGTGGCCGATCTCGCCCTCGTAGATGATGTCGGCGTCGACGTCGCGGCTCTCGGCTATCTCCTGGAGCGCGGCGGCGCTGGCGATGGAGTCGGGGTCCGGACTGCGGTGGATGAGTATCGCCATGCGCTCGTCGGTGTCGTCGATGACGTCGGCGAGGTTACGAGCCTGGAACTCGAGTTCGCCGGTTTCCAGCGCCCTGAGTGCCGAGTCGGCGATCACCGACGAGGGGTTGATGACGACGTCCGCACCGGCCTCGGTGAGTTCGTCGGCCGAAACGGGGTCCGAGGCCCGTGCGACGACGAACTGCTCGCCGCCGCGCCCACGGATGTTCTCGACGGCCGCCGCGTTCGCCCCGACGTCCGACGACATGATCAGGATGACGTCACAGTCTGCGACCTGGTCGGCGACCGACTCGTCGCGGATGTCGGCGACGTTCGCGTCCAGGTCCTGGTCGCGCAGCGCCTCGACGCGACCCTCGTCGCGGTCGATGATCTCGACTTCCTTGCCCTCGGCGACGAGTTCCTCCGCGACGGCGTGACCCACGCTCCCACAGCCCAGGATAGCGTAGCGAGACATAGACGCCATCGTGATACCCGTACTCATTACGTGAGTGGTTCAGGGCAACGAGCCATATAATTCCCGCCTTTTCCCCGCTCCCGAGATCCTGTGACCAGACCGCTCCATTCCGGGCCGCTACGGCCCAGGCACAGGGTCTTCCGACTGATGGAACCTCCCCGACTGCGGGATCCGAACGTGACTGCCGGCCCCTCCCCGACTGTCGGACCCGAACGTGACTGTCGGACCCGAACGCTGCGCTTATTGGGCGGGCCGTGACACTCTCCGTCGTGGCCGAACCGGTACTCAAGTGGGCGGGCGGCAAGCGCCAGCTGCTCGACGAACTGTACGCCCGCTTTCCCGAGCGTTTCGAGACCTATCGCGAGCCCTTCGTCGGTGGCGGCGCCGTCTTCTTCGACCTCGAACCCGACGACGCAGTTCTCAACGACGCCAACCCCCGTCTCGTCAACGTCTACGAACAGGTCCGCGACAGACCCGAGGAACTGCTTTCCCGCCTCGAAACCTATCGCGACCCCGAGAGCGACACCGACGACGGTCGCGAGTTCGCCGTCACCGACCGCGACGGCGACACCGTCGGGAACTACTACTACCAGCAGCGCGCGCTGTTCAACCGCCGGCCCGCCGGTGAGGAGTTCGACCCGGTCGAGGAGGCGGCCCTGTTCGTCTATCTCAACCGGACCTGTTTCAACGGCCTCTACCGCGAGAACGCCGACGGTGAATTCAACGTCCCGATCGGCCGGTACGCCGACCCCGACTGGGTCCAGCGCGACCGGATCCGCGCGGCGAGTCGCGCCCTCGACGGTGTCACCGTCACCAACCGGGACTTCGAGACAGCCCTCGAGGACGCCGGGCCCGGCGACCTGGTCTACTGTGACCCACCCTACGAGCCGATGAGTCCGACCGCGGACTTCACCGAGTACAGCGCCGACGGGTTCGACCGCACGGACCAGGAACGCCTCGTCGAGACCGCACGCCGCCTCGACGAGCACGGTGTTCGAGTCGTACTCAGCAACAGCGGCATCACGTACGACCGCTATCGCGAAGCAGGCTTTTTCGTCGAGCGCGTCGGCGCGACACGTGCGATCAACAGCGACCCCGACAACCGCGACGAGGTCGACGAGATCGTCGCGACCAACGTCCCACCTGAAAAGCGGCGCGGCCGGTCGCAGTCATCGCTGGAGGAGTTCTGAGCGGGTCGTGACACCGCCTGCCGACAGTTCACGGGCGGACACCAGCCAACAGTCCACGAACGGGCGCCCGCCGATAGTTCCCGAACGGCCGTCGGTCGACGTTTCGTGAGTGGTCGCCCGTCAGCGGACCGCTACAGGTCTTTCTCCATGGCGACGTGGTCGATGCCGGCCTCCTCGAAGACGTCGCTGGTCGTCTCGTACCCGAGGTCCGCGTAGAACTGCTCGACGTGAGTCTGTGCGTGGAGTTTCAGCGTCTCGAGGCCGTGGTCGTCGGCCCACGCCTCGACGCGGTTCATCAGCGCCCTGCCGACGCCGCGCCGGCGGTAGGTCTCGCGAACGGCCACGCGCTCTACCTTCCCCACACTATCCGCTGGCTCACGGACCCGGGCCGTCCCAACAGGGTGGTCCTCGTCGTAGGCGACGAACTGCGTGGCACGGTCGTCGCGACCGTCCATCTCTTCGTCCTCGCTGACACCCTGTTCCTCGATGAAGACGTCCCGACGGACGTCGAAGGCGTCCTCGATACCGTCGTCGTCGACCTGTGAAACGCGTACCATGATTCTGTTCACTCCTCGGTTGTCGATCCGGACCCGGTCTGGGATTCGTCTCCCGTCCCGCTCTGGGGTTCGTTCCCCGTCCCGTTCTGGGCTTCGCCCCCCGTCTCGGTCTGGGCCTCGTCGCCCGTCCAGGCGAGTGGGACTTCGACGACGAACGCTGCCCCGCCGAGGTCACTCTCCTCGACGCTTATCTCTCCGTCGAGCCTGCTGACGACGGTCTCTGCGACGTAGAGGCCGTGTCCACCTCCGTCGGTGCTGACACCGCGCTCGAACACGCGGTCGCGGTCGTCCTCGGGGATGCCTGGGCCGTCGTCGGCGACGCGGACGACACCGGTTTCACCCTCGCGGCGGGCGTTCACGGCGATCGTGATCGGCTGACTCCCGTGTTCGATCGCGTTCCCGACAAGGTTCGAGAAGACGGGATAGAGCGCGTCAGCACCGGCGACGGGGAGTTCGGACTCGGCGTCGTATTCGAGCGTGACACCGACGTGGTCGGCCGCAGCGGATTCGGTGACGTCCGCGAGCACCGTCGTCAGGTCGGCGACCTCACCCCCGGCCTCCCCGGTCAGGACTTCGACGACGGACTCGACTTCCGTGACGATACGGTCGAGAGAGTCGGTCTGTCCGCTGATCGTCTCCGCGCTTTCGCGGACCTGAACGTCGTCGTGGTCGGCGAGGACGGTCGCGTGGCCGTCGACGACCTGGAGCGCGTTGCGGACGTCGTGGCGCAACAGGTCGTTCGTGAACACCATGGCGTCGCGAGACTCACGGGCCTGGTCCGCGAATTGCTGTGTCGCGACGTATTCGTTGCCGATGACGACCCCGCCCAGGAGTCCGAGCGTCCCGATGACCAGCAGCGGGAACGCGGGTTCGACGAGTGCCCGCCCTTCGAAGTATCGTACTGCGACTGTAACACCGTAGGCCAGCGAGGTGAATAGACCACATCCCAGGCCCGTTCCGACGACGAGCCATCCCTCGTGGGTCTGTAGGTCGCTCCTCTGAAGGCGGACGCTGGCATAAACGACGGCAGCCGACAGCGAGACGCCCAGCGCCGCCGCGACGATCGGCCCGACGCCCAGCCCGATCGCACTGACTTCCTGGAAGTAATGCCAGACCGCATAGACGGCCAGGAGGCACCCGACGACCGCGAGGGCGACCCACGGTCGGACTGGGAGCATCCGTTCGAGCCGTCGACCTGGCCGAGTCACACTTCCACTAGTGGGGGCCACCGTATATCGTTTTTCGGACTCGTCCACCTGGAAACCACCTGTCCCGAACGGGGTTACATCGGCTGCGAACCCGAAACGAGCCGGATAAGATACCGCTGTGAACCGGAAACGCGACTGTCGGGCTTCAGCTCGAATCGGGGCTGTAGTTGGGCGCCTCGTCGGTGATGACGACGTCGTGGGGATGGCCCTCCTGCTGGCCGGCCTGGGAGACGCGGACGAACTCGGCTCGCTCTTTGAATTCGGGGATCGTCTCGGCACCGACGTAGCCCATGCCCGATTTCATGCCGCCGACGAGCTGGTGGAGTTCGCTCGCGAGGGTTCCCTTGTAGGGCGTGGCGGCCTCGACGCCTTCTGGCACCATGTCGTCGTCGTCCTCGTCGACGTCTTTCAGGTAGCGGTCGCCGCCGCCCGACTGCATCGCTCCAACCGAGCCCATCCCGCGGTACTGCTTGTACTTCTTGCCGTTCATCGTGACGACGCGGCCCGGCGCCTCGTCGGTACCCGCGAAATAGGACCCGAGCATGACGGCGTCCGCGCCCGCCGCGATGGCCTTGATCGCGTCGCCGGAGTAGCGGATACCGCCGTCCGCGATGACCGGGACTCCCTCTGGGGCGGCGACGTCGGCGACCTGTGCGACGGCCGTGATCTGTGGCATGCCGGCCCCGGTCACGACGCGAGTCGTACAGATCGACCCGGGGCCGATACCCACCTTGATACCGTCGGCGAAGTCGACGACGGCCTTGGCGGCCTCGCGCGTGCCGACGTTCCCGACGACGACGTCGGCCTCGACTTCCTCGCTGATGACTTCGGCACTCTCGATGACGTCCAGGTTGTGCGCGTGAGCGCAGTCGATGAACAGCACGTCCGCGCCGGCCTCGTCGGCCGCGGCGGCACGGTCGGCCTCGAAGGGCCCGACGGCCACACCAACCCGGAGCGCGCCGTCCTCGTCGCGAGCGGCGCTGTCGTACGCACGACGCTGGAGGATGCCCTGCATGGTAATGAGGCCGATGAGGCGGTCGCCCTCGTCGACGATGGGGACGCGTTCGATCTTGTGTTCGTACATCAGTTCGAGCGCTTCGCGGGGCCCGACGTCTGCTGGCGCGGTGATGACCTCGTCGGTCATCGCCTCGCGCACCTCGTCGGACTCGCCGACTTCGAGGTAGGGGCGGATGTCGGTCCCCGAGATGATCCCCAGGACCTCGCCCTCGTCGTCGACCACAGGCGCGCCCGAAACACCGGCCTGTTCCATCATCTCGTCGACATCGCTGACGGTCTGGTCGGGCGAGGCGGTGACGACGTCGCGGATGATGAGTTCGTCGGCACGCTTGACGCGTTCGATCTCGGCGACCATGTCGTCCACCGAGAGATTACGATGCATGACGCCCAGGCCCCCTTCCCGGGCCATCGCGATAGCCATCCCGCTCTCCGTGACGGTGTCCATCGCCGCCGAGAGGACGGGTACCTGCAACTCCACGTTCGTCGAGACGCGCGTCGCGGTGTCCGCCGCGTCGGGTTCGACGCGACTCTCCTTCGGTCGCAGGAGGACGTCGTCGAATGTCAGCGCCTCGGGTATCCGCAACTTCTCCGAAAAGGGCTCGCGGTCGTTCGCCATGTAAACCGTCCCTTGCGCCGGCCCAAAAACGTTGCGAGACGCCCCCTCCGTGGGACGAGTTCGCAGGCCGCGTGGCCCGGAGACCGCCGAATTCCAGACTTTTGGCCCATGTGGGCGCGTCTCACGCAATCCTTATACTGTCTCCGAAAATAATGATAATTATGCAGTCAGCCAGTCCCACTCCCGCTGGCATCGACCAGCAGACCGCCTGCGACGCCACGAGCGTCGACTTTACAGGCGAATTTAAATGGGACTGGAAACCCACCGCGAACGCCGGCAACGGACTCTTCGCGAACGCGAACGGCGCGCTCGCCCGGCTGTATCGCGTATCGGGACGCCCATCGGCCACGGGGTACGGCCAGCTCTGAGGGTATGAGCACGTCTCGACACCCGCTCGCGCTCAGCGTCGAGCGGCAAGTCGGCGGTGCGACGAAGCTCCTGGCCACTATCATGTGTCTCCCGCTGGTCGACGGCATCTTCCCCGCCCTCGTCCTCGCGGACGCCCTCGATTCCGTGACGGGGATCCTCGAAGTTGGCCTCCTCGTCTTCGGTGGGAGCGCCACCGTCGCGGTTATCCTCGCCGAGATGGACGGCACGCGTCGCGACCAGCTCAAAGCGGTCCTGGGTGTCGGTGCGATACTCATCCCGGTCGCCGCCATCGAGGCCGCGCTCGCACCGACCATCGAGAGTCTGCTGACGATGGCCGTCTTCGAGCGCTTCGCCGCCGTCGTCATCCTCGCTGTCGCGGCCAAGACCGCCAGTGCCCGCGTCGGCGAGTGGCTCCCCCGTCCCGCAGTCATCGTCGCCGCAGGGCTCGTCGCGAGCGTCAACCTCTCGGCAGTGGACGTCGCGGTGACGACCGAGCCGGAACTCGTCGCGCGAGCGGTCGCCGCGGCCGGGGTCGGCGTCGGTTTCGCCCTGCTCGTCACGCTGCTGGGTCCGTGGCTCCGCGCCGTCGTCGACATCGACCGCTTCCGCTTCGGGAGTGCGGTCGCGCTCGGTGTCCTCCCCTTCTCCATCTTCGGATACTTCGGCGACGCGCCCATCGCGCTGGCCGTCCTCGGCGTGACGATCCTCCTCACGTTCGACCCCGACGGCGAGGGCATCGGCGCTGGCGACTCCACCCCGGCCGTCGCAGACGGCGGTCCCGACGAGGGTCCGGACGACGCGGCCGCCGCGCCGGAATCGGAAGACGACGCCGACGCCGCGGACACCGAGGACGGCCGTGAGGACGAGGAAGAAGAGAAGAAATCCATCCCGGAGAACGTCTCGAACTACATCACGACCGAGAAGGAACGCGCGCCCTGGCTCTGACTCGCGGAGTCTCCCGTTCCGGACAGGCTGTCTGACCTACGTCTCGACAGTGGCGAGCACATCGTTTATCGTCTCGACCGCTTCTCTCGTCTCCTCACGGGTGCCACAGGAGATACGAACGCAACCTGGGAGGCCATGACCAGTGCAGTCCCGGACCGCCACGCCCCGCTCTCGGCAGGCTTCGGTCACCGCGCCGGCGTCGCCCACGTCCGCGAGGACGAAGTTGCCGCCACTCGCCCAGGTCTTCGCGACCACTTCCTCGCGGAGGTACTCGCGACTCCAGCGGACGGTGTCGACGGTACGCTGGAGGTGGGACTCGTCGCCGAGCGCGGCGATCCCGGCCCGACAGGCGAGTGTCGGCACCGAGAACGGCGTGTTCACCCGGGCGTAGGCGTCCGCCCACGTTTCGGGGGTGATCGCGTAGCCCAGTCGGAGTCCCGCGAGGCCGTATGCCTTCGAGAACGTCCGCACGACAGCGACGTCGTCGCGGTCTTCGACCAGTTCGACAGCCGAGGGGGCGTCGGTGAACTCGCCGTAGGCCTCGTCGACGACGACGAGTGTCTCCTCGTCCGTACGTTCGGCGACCGCTCGCACGTCGTCGAGAGACATCTCCGACCCCGTCGGGTTGTGCGGCGTCGTCACGAAGACGACGCGGTGGCCGTCGTAGGCCTCGAGGACGGTTTCGGGCGTCTGTGCGAAGTCCTCCGCCTTCGATAACTCGTAGGTGTCGGATTCCCCGCCGTGATACCGCACGCTCGTCGGCGTGTAGGAGAACCCGGGGCGGGAGTGCAGGACGCGGTCACCGGGGTCGAGGAAGGCTCTGGCGAGGTAATCGAGCGCCCCCGTCCCGCTGCGTGTGAGCCAGACCTGCTCGTCCGCGACGGCCCACCGGTCGGCCAGTGCGCTCGTGAGGTCGGCGTGGACGGCTTTCGGGTACTGATGGACCCCACCGGCGTGGTCGCGAACGGCGACGACGGCTTCGGGGCTCGGCCCGAACGGGTTCTGGTTCAGATCGAGCGAGAGACAGTCCGTGCGGTCACCGTCCGCTCCCGATGGTACGTCGTAGACGGCAAACGACGAGAGGTCCCGCGGTTCCATGTATCGAGGGTGACTCCTGTCGAGGGTAAAGGTGCCGTCTCGTCCCCTGCTGGAAGGCCTGGGATGGACTGTCGCGCTATCGGTCGAGGGTTTCGAGCAGTCTCTCGATCCGCCGAACACCCTCCCTGATCGCCTCGGTGTCCGTCGCGTACGAGAGTCGCACGTAGTCGGCGGCGCGCTCGCCGAAGTCGACGCCCGGTGTGACGGCGACGCCCGCGTCTTCGAGGAACAGGTCGGCCACGTCCAGGCTATCCCCGGGGAGGTCGCTCACGTCCACGAGCAGGTAATAGGCCCCCGAGGGCGTGTAGCCGGCGTCGAGCCCCCACGACCGGACCGCGTCCAGCAGGATATCACGACGCTCGCGGTAGGTCTCACGGATCGCGTCCAGCCGTTCGCCGTCGTCGGTTTCGAGGGCCGCAACCCCCGCGTCCTGGACGAAGTTCGGCGCACAGATGAGCAGGTTCTGGGCGAGTCGATTCACGGCGTCGACCGCCCAGTCGGGGGCGACCAGCCAGCCCAGGCGCCAGCCGGTCATCCCGTAGCGCTTCGAGAAGCCGTCGAGGACGAACGCGTCGTCGGTGTACTCCAGGACCGTGTGCTCGGTCACGTCGTAAGAGAGCCCGTGGTAGATCTCGTCGGCGACGACCGTCACGTCGTTCGCGTGGGCAGTCTCGACCAGCGCGGAGAGCGCGTCGCCGTCGAGTACCGCTCCCGTGGGATTCGCGGGTGAGTTGACCAGCACTCCCTCCGTCTGGGAACCCATCGTAGCCTCGAAGTCGGCGACACGGGGCTGGAACCCCTCGCTGGCCCGGAGCGGCACGGTCGAGACGGTGCCACTGACAGTCCGGACGAAGTTCGGGTAGCAGGCGTAGTGTGGGTCCGTGAGCAACAGCTCTTCGCCCGGGTCCAGCAGTGTGGCGACGGCGAGCAGGAGGCCGGGCGAGGACCCAGGGGTGACGATGATCCGCCCCGGATCCACGTCCACGCCGTAGACGCGGTCGTAGCGGTCGGCGATGGCGCTGCGGAGTTCCGGTTTGCCGCGTGCGGCGGTGTAGTCGGTGTTGCCTGCCCGTAGCGAGTCGACGGCTGCGTCGAAGACCGCCTCGGGCGGGTCGAAGTCTGGTTCGCCGACTTCGAGGTGGACGACGTCGTCCATTCGGCTCGCGCGTTCGAGGACGTCCATCGCGATGAACGGCTCGACGCCGCGTGCACGCTCGGAGACCATCTGTTCGTGGATACAGTGAGTGTCCGCATAAATCGCCCGGGCTGGCGCTACTCGAAGAGGCGCGCAGTCACTTCACCGGAGGCGACGACCGCCGCCATTCCGACCGCGTCGGCGAGCGTCGTCAGTATCCCGCCGTTGATCCCCGCCGACGGGCCGACCTCCGGCGGTTCCACCCGGTCGCTGTAGGGCTGTCGCACCCTGACGTACCCGCGTTCGACCGTCTCTACTGCCGGGCCCAGCCATTCGTAGTACGGGTTCGACTCGCGCAGATACTCGAGGTACTGCTCGACGCTCTCGAGTCGCGTCGCCTCGGTCTCCGGATCGATACCTCCCTCGGCGTCCGTCTGCTCCTCTCCCATTCGTGGATCACCCGTGGGACTGGCGACCGAGCGGCCGCTCCCGCTGGAGAACCGAAAGGTGTGTCTCGTCCTCGACGCGCCCGGACCGTCCCACCGTCGAACGGCGGTTACGACTACCCGCACAAGAATCTTGCTCCGCCTCCGCAACCGGAATTACGATAAGCCCGTCAGTCGCAGTTTCCGACTATGGTACGACTCTCACTCATACTCCCGCCGAAACCCGACGAGCGCTGGGAACTCGCGAAACAGATGGGCGTCACCGACGTCGTCATCCACCCCCTGGAGATCGGCGACGGCAAGACCGACTGGAGCTACGAGGACCTGCTGGGGACGAAAAACTGGCTCGAAAACGACGGCCTCTCGTTCACCGTGCTGGAGGGGTCGGTTCCCCTGTCCGACCGCGTCCGCCTCGGCCTGGAAGGCCGCGACGAGGACCTCGACGTGTTCAAGGAGTTCGTCCGTAACTGCGGCCGACTGGACATCCCCGTCGTCTGTTACGACTGGATGGCCGGCGTCCGCTGGGCGCGAACGGAAGCTCACATCGAGGAACGCGGCGGGTCGCTCGCGACCGGCTTCGACCTCGAGAAGGTCAGCGGCGGTCCACAGAGCGACGCCGCGGACGTCACCCACGAACAGCTCTGGGAAGCGTACAAGTACTTCATCACCGAGGTCGGCCCCGTCGCCGAGGAAGCCGGCGTGAAACTCGGGCTACACCCCGCCGACCCGCCCCGGGAGGAACTGCGCGGGATCCCTCGCATCGCGACGAGCGTCGAGAACTACGACCGCATCCTCGACATGTACGACAGCGAGTATCACGGCGTCACGTTCTGTCAGGGTAACTTCACCGCGATGGGCGCGGACATTCCCGACGCAGTCCAGCACTTCGGCGACCGCATCAATTTCGCACACTTCCGGGACGTGCGCGGCGACGCCGACCGCTTCGTCGAGACGTGGCACGACAACGGCCCGACCGACATGCAGGCGGCGATGGACGCGTTCGTCGACGTCGGCTTCGACGGCCCGATGCGCCCCGACCACGTCCCGACGATGGCCGGTGAGGACAACTCGAACCCAGGCTATCACACCAAGGGTCGCCTGTTCGCCGTCGGATATATGCGTGGGCTGCTCGAATCCGCCGAGGGAGGTGCCTGAGATGACGGACGACACCGACGACATCGACACTACCCGACCTGTCGCGGACGGTGGATCCGGCGAACCGAGAATCGTCGCGGACACGCACTGTCACACCGGCGAGGGCTGTCTCTACCACCCCGACGAGGAAGTCGTCTACTTCCTCGACATCCCGCGGGGTGACCTGTATCGCTACGACCCTGCCGACGAGACCTACGAGCGTGTCCACGACGACGACGGGCTCGTCGGCGGTTTCACGATCCAGGAGAGCGGTGACCTCCTGCTGTTCTGCGAGGAGGGGCGCATCCAGCCCTGGAGTCCCGAGGACGGACTCGGAGACCCGGTCGTCGAGTCCATCGAGGGACAGGAGGGGTTCCGGTTCAACGACGTCATCGCCGACCCGGAAGGACGCGTCTTCGCGGGGACGATCCACCAGTCCGAACCGGTGGCGAACCCGGGGGAACTCTACCGCCTCGACACCGACGGGTCGCTCACGGAACTCGAGAGCGGCCTGCCGATCCCGAACGGGATGGGGTTTACCCCCGACGGCGAGCAGATGTACTTCACCGAGACGGTCGAGGGGTTCATCTACCGCTACGACTACGACGAGGCGACCGGCGACCTCTCGAACCGCGAGGTCTTTCTCGACACCGACGACGTCGAGGGCAATCCTGACGGAATGACCGTCGACGCCGAGGGCCACGTCTGGTCGGCGTTCTGGGACGGCAACCGCATCGCCCGCTATACGCCCGGCGGCGAGGAGGTCGCCCGCGTCGAGTTCCCGGCGAAGAAAGTCTCCTGCGTGACTTTCGGCGGTCCCGAGTACGACACCGCCTACGTCACGACTGCGCTCGGTCCCGGCGAAGGGACGGCAGGGACTCGCGAGGAAGAAGGGTCGGGCGCCGGGGCGCTCTTCGAAGTCGACCTCGGGGTGGGTGGTGTCCCCGAGTTCCGCTCGGAGACCGAGTACTGACTGGCCACGGTCGGTTCTCCCCGTGTGACTCCCGAGCACAAACGCTTTCACAGCCCGTTCGCAATCGGGGAGCGTGCAGTCACAGACCCGGGCGTATCTCCGTGGGCGCTTCGGCGACTACTACCGCCGGACGGAGCTGACGCCGCCTCCGAACGCCAACGAACGCGAGTGGGGCTACGTCCCCTGGACCGAGGGGCCTGGCGAGACGATGGTCCGTCACCGCTCGTTGCTCGATCTCGGTTCGCTCTCGGAGTTTCTCGCCAGCGAGCGCCCGAAACACGTCTACTTCTCCGCCGGGCGCTACGACGACCCCGGCGCGAGTTCGATGGGCGCCAAGGGCTGGCGCTGCTCGGACCTGGTCTTCGACCTCGACGCCGACCACCTGCCCTCGGTCGTGCTGGGCGAGGACAGTTACCCCGAGATGCTCGCAAAGTGCAAGGACGCACTCCTGCGCTTGCTCGATTTCCTGGAAGAGGACTTCGGTTTCGAGGACCTGACCGTCGTGTTCTCGGGCGGCCGGGGGTATCACGTCCACGTCCGCGACGAGGCGGTCCTCGGACTGGCGAGTGACTCCCGGCGGGAGATCGTCGACTACGTCCGCGGCATCGGCCTGGAGTTCGACCACGTCGTCGACGAGGAGACCGTCGGCGGTGAGGCGGGCCGCAAGAGCCCCGCGACCAATCGCTATCTCCCCAGCGACGGTGGCTGGGGTGCACGCATCCACGGTCGCGTGCTCGACCTCGCCGAGACCGTCCGCGAACAGGACGAGGAAACCGCCATCGAGACGCTCTCGGAGTACGAGGGCATCGGCGAAGGGAAAGCCAGAGCGATGTACAACATCGCCTCGAACCGCTTCGCGGAGATCGAACGGGGGAACGTCTCGGCCCACACGGCGTTCGAACAGGTCGCCGAGCAGTTCGCGGCGGTGACCGTCGCCGAACAGAACGCACCTATCGACGAACCGGTGACGACCGACACGAACCGCCTCATTCGACTACCAGGGAGCCTCCACGGCGGGAGCGCGCTCGCGGTCCAGCGGATCGACCGCGACGCTATCGCCGAGTTCGACCCGCTGGTCGACGCCGTCCCGAAGACCTTCGTCGGTCACGAGATCAAAGTCGAGGTGACCGACCCCGGTCCGGTCGCGCTCGGCGAGTACGACGGGACGGTCGAGGAGGGCGTCGTCGAACTCCCGGAGTACGTCGGCGTCTTCCTGATGGCACGCGGACGCGCCGAGAAAGCCTCGGAGTGACGGCTCCCCGTCTGGCGATTGTGCGAGATTACGACGGATACGTGCGAGATGCATCCGGGTCGGTGCCGATACCTTTACGGTGTGGCCGATGGTTAGTCACGTTTCAGTGCGACGGGCGGTCGACACCGGCATCCGGGGACCATGGACCTGAACGAACTCCAGTCTGTACAGAGTCGGGAGCGCCAGACCGACAGCCTCCAGCAACTGCGCGCGAGTTTCTACCGGGACGCGGCCGACTACATCGGCGACCTCGAAGCCGAGCGCGACGCCGCCGCCGAGCGCGCGGACGACCCCTGGAACGCCCCGGAAGTCGGCCGCCTCAACGACGACATCGACACCGCCAAAGACACCGTCGAGGCGATCTACGAGCGCCGCGTCGGCAAGATCGTCAAGATGGCGTCGCTCGCGGCCGCAGACATGCCCACCGACGACGAGGGCCTCACCGACGAGGAACAGAACCTCTTCGACCAGCTCGTCACCGCGATCGAACAGAACCGCGAGGGCGTCTTCGCTATCCTCGACGGCGAAGACCCACCCGTGGAGCCGACAACAGCCGGACCGGTCGAATCCGGGGCGGCTGTCGAATCGGGGACGGCCAGTGAGCCCGATAGGGTCGGCGAACCGGAGCGGACTGCCGACACAGCCACAGCGACCGACGTCGGCTCTTCCGCGGACACCGCCCCTGCAGATACTCCAGCCGAGGCCAGTGATGGGCGACACGAGGTCCCACCGGACGTCCGGGATCCAGCCGACGGGTCGCCAATCGCTGACTCACCGACGGACGAAACGTCGACTGAAGAAGCTCCAGGAGACGAGCAACCGACCGACGACCAGCACGTCGGCGCTGCTGACCTCATGGGCGGTGACTCGGCGGGAGCCGACGCCGGTCCAGCCAGTACCGATCCAGCCGATACCGATCCAGCCGATACCGGTGGATCCCAGACCGGTCGGACAGAAACCGGTCGGACAGAAACCGGTCGGACAGAAACCGGATCGGACCCCCAGTCGTCGGAACCTGCCAGCAAGCGGTCGGGACAAGCAGTCCGCGATGGCGGTGCCGTCGAAACCGGGGCGGCAGATTCGACGGAGTCGCCCGACGGGACCCAGTCACCGGCAGATGCGGGAGTTAGCCCCGACGCGACTCCCGGAGGAAGTATCGACGCGGGCACCGACGACGCTGCGCGTTCTCCCCGCTCGACAGGTGACCCTGGGACAGATGGGACCAGTGGGACAGAAGCTGTCGGGGACGGTACCGACGGCGAGACGACGACTATCACCCGGTCGATGGTGCGGATCACCGACGACGTCGGGCCGATCTACGGCGTCGAGGGTCGCGAGTACGACCTCACGGCGAACGACGTCGTGACACTCCCGGAGCCCAACGTCGGCCCCTTGCTCGAACAGGGTGCCGCCGAGCGACTCGATTGAGTCCAGCCAGTTCTGCGGTGGCACGTCTTTCAGGGTTCGGGACGACTGCCGAGCGTCAGGTCGACCGTCTGCTCGCTCCCGTCCCGGAGAACCGTGACCTCGATGGTGTCGCCAGGACTGGTCTCGATCGCGAGGAACGTCGAGAGCGCCTCCTGCTGGGGGATCGGCGTGTCTTCCATGGCGACGATGACGTCGCCGCCGGTTTCGACGCCAGGCACGTCGTCGACCGTCGTCGACCCGGTCGAGCCCTGGAGGACCCCGTCCGAGGGGGACCCGGAGACCACTTCGCTGACGTAGACGCCCGAACCGCGCTCGATGTCGTTGGCCTGTGCGAGGAGCGGGTCGATGGAGACGAGCCGGATCCCCATGTACGAGTGGTCGTAGTCACCGTCCGCCAGGAGTTCCGGGACGACCCGTTGGGTCAGCGCCGCCGAGATGGCGAAGCTCACGTCGTTGCCCTCGCCCGAGTTGATCACACCGACGACGTCGCCGTCGAGGGCGACGAGCGGCCCACCGGAGTTGCCGGGATTGGCGGCGGCGTCCGTCTGGATCGCGTCGGGGATCGAGAAGTTATTCTCCAGCTGTAACGTCCGGTCGACGCCACTGACGATACCGGAGGACACCGACCCCGTCCGTTCGAACGGGTTCCCGATGGCGATAACCTCTGTCCCGACCGGCGGGTCGGCCTCGCGAAGGGTCAACGGCGTCGCGCTCTCGGGTGTCGAATCGACCTCCAGGACGGCCAGGTCGCTGTAGAGGTCCGCACCGACGACTTCACTGGTGACCCACCCCCCCTCCGGGAATCGGACGTAGAAGTCGGTACCTCCGGCGACGACGTGCTGGTTGGTGACGAGATGGTCCTCGTCGTAGAGCCAGCCGGTGCCGCCGCCGACACCGGTCTCGGTGTAGACGCGGACCCGCGCGACCGAGTCGACCGTCGCCCGGTAGGCCCCGACGTACGGACTATCCGGGGACTGGGCGAGCGTTTCGACGTTCGCCGGTTCGGCGTCGTTCGTCCCGTCCGCCCCGTCACCGTTGGACTCGCCCGTCGCGCCGTCGGCGGCACCGTCACCGTCACTTCCGGGTGCCGCGCTACAGCCGGCGACACCGGCCGCCAACACGCCGGCACTGGCCGCGAGGAAGGCACGCCTGGACGGCGTCTTCTGCTTCATGGAGGAGCATAGGACAGGGGCGGAATAAATCCGCGGTCACATCCGTCACGAGGGGATCGAGCTGGCGGTGGACGGTGTCTCGGTACGTGAAGCGCAACCGAGCGGCTCGAAGACGGGGAGAAACTCTCTCCATGTGAGGGGTTTTTCAGTACGTGTCGGCAAGCGGGGAGAACCAGATGGCACGTCCGGACCCACACGGCAGTTTCGACGAGATACGCGACGAGATGGAGGGCCACCCGATGTGGAACCTCGTAGAGTACGCCAGACCGTACTGGCTCCCCCTGACCGGGGGCGTGGTCGCGACGATGATAAACCGTATGGCGCGACTGTTCCCCGCGCTCTTGCTCGCGGCCGCGATCGACCTCGCAGTCAACCCCAGCGGGACCGCCAGCAGCGTCCTCTCGGCGCTCGGGGTCGTCCCAGCCGAACCACTCCCGACCGACGACGTCGCCGCCCGCCTCGACCTGCTGTACTACCTCGGTGGGCTCGCTATCGGCGCCTACGTCGTCCAGTCGGTCAGCCAGTTCTGTTCGCGGTATTTCTTCCAGACGACCGCCCAGCGCATCCAGCACGACCTCCGGATCGACACGTACGACCACATGCAGCGGCTCTCGCTCGATTTCTTCAACAACCACCAGACCGGCGGCATGATGTCGATCCTCAACAGCGACATCAACAGACTGGAGGACTTCTTCAACGCCGAGATCCGCGAGATAACGCGAGCGTTCATGGTTTTCTCTCTCGTCGGCGGGTGGATGCTCTACACCGCGCCTCGTCTGGGACTGCTCATCCTCGTCCCGGTCCCCATCATCGCCCTGGCGACGGCGAAGTTCATCGTCTGGATCGAGCCGAAGTACAAGCGCATCCGCGAACTCGTGGCGCTGATGAACACGCGCCTCTCGAACAACCTCGGGGGCGCGGCCATCGTCAAGTCCTTCGACCGCTACGACGTCGAGCGCGGTCGCGTGGCCGAACAGTCCGGCGCCTATCGCGACGAGAAGATCGACGCCATCACCGTCCGCAAGGCGTTTTTCTCGTCGTTGCGCCTGCTCGTCGGCGCGATGTTCGTCACGACGCTTATCGTGGGCGGACGCACCGCCATCACCGCGGGCGGGCTCACCGCCGGTGCGTTCGTCACCTACTTCATGTATCTGCGCTATCTCGACGGGCCGATGACGCGCATCGGCAAGACCGCCAACAACTACCAGAAGGCCAAATCCAGCGCCGAGCGGGTCTTCGGCGTGCTGGGCTACGAGGCCGACGTCCGGACGCCTGCGGAGGGTGACGCACCCACGGACGTCGACGGGAGCGTCACCTTCGAGGACGTGAGTTTCAGTTACAGCGAGGAGGGCGAACAGATACTGGAAGGCGTCGACCTGGACGTCGACGCGGGCGAGACGGTCGGGTTCGCGGGCACGAGCGGGTCCGGGAAGTCCACACTGCTGAAACTCCCGCCGCGCTTTTACGACGTCGACGAGGGTGCCGTGCAGGTCGACGGTGCGGACGTCCGCGAGTTCGACCTCCAGACTCTGCGCGACCGGATCGGCGTCGTCGAGCAGGATCCGTACATGTTCTCCGGAACGATCCGTGAGAACATCGCCTACGGCGACGGAAACGCCTTCGAGACGGTGCTCGAACACCGGGGGGAGACACCGAGCGCGGCCGGCGACGTCGAGTCGGCGATCCGCGAAGCGGCGCGGGCCGCGGGCGCTGACGAATTCATCAGAGACCTCCCCGACGGCTACGACACGATGGTCGGCGAACGCGGCGTGAAACTCTCGGGCGGGCAGCGCCAGCGCGTCTCCATCGCGCGGACGCTCCTCAACGACCCCGACGTGATCGTCCTGGACGAGGCGACCTCCGACGTCGACACCGAGACCGAGCAACTCATCCAGGAGAACCTGGAGGCACTGACCGCCGACCGGACCGCCTTCGTCATCGCTCACCGCCTCTCGACGATCCAGGACGCCGACCGGATCGTCGTCATGGAAGACGGCGAAGTCATCGAGACCGGCACACACTCCGGACTGGTCGACGACGACGGCGCCTACGCCGGCCTCTGGGCCTCACAGACCGACGGCTCTCGGTCGGGCGGTGTCGCAGCGGCCGACGATTGAAGGCTGGTGGCGCCAGCGACCGAAGGCTGCCGCTGGCGCCACCGATCGAAGGCCGGCGTTCTTCCACGGCACGCTCGCGACGATATCGGGCACGATATCCGCGGGACAAACTACAACACGGGCCGTCGCGAAGATAGGGGCGATGACGCGACCGATGGCGGACGGCGGGGCGTCCCGACCAGACTGGAAGCTCCCGGCGCTCCGCTGTGGCCTCGAGATCACCCTCGTGGCGCTCATCACGGTGTACCTGTGGGCGAACGTGGCGTCCCAGTTGCTCAGTGGGATCGTCGCCGTCCTCGGTATCGTCGGTTCCGTCGGAGTGCTTTTCTACTACGTGCACCGACAGGCGTTCGCGTGGGTGAAGTACGCCAGTGACCAGACCCGGCGTCGCCAGCAGCGTAAAAAGCGGCAACGAAAGCGCCGTGAGCAACAATTACAGGCCCAACAGAGTCGCCAGTCCGAGGACTGACAGGGATCACCAGTCCGAGGTGTGACTGGGGTCGTGACTGCAGGAACGGGCGTCGTGGGACGCGAGATGGGTATCCAAAGCCTCGCGGCCCGGTGGGCCGTCGCCGATGAGTGAGTCATTAAGTGTGGCTGTGCCGTACAGTCACTCGTATGGAACTCACCTGGCACGGCCACTCGACGTGGTCGGTTACCGTCGACGGCACGGACCTGCTCATCGACCCGTTTTTCGACAATCCGTTCACCGAGGTCGACCCGGCCGACCTCGACCCGGACTACGTCCTGCTGACACACGGCCACGGCGACCACATCGCCGACGTCGACGCCTTCGTCGACTCCGCGACCATCGCGGGCGTCCCCGAACTCGTCGCCTACGTCGAAGACGAGCACGGCGCCGAGGACACCGTCGGGTTCAACATCGGCGGGACGGTCGAACTCGGCGACGCCTACGTGACGATGCACCGCGCCGACCACACCAACGGCATCGGGACCGACTACGAGTACTCGGCGGGCCCGCCCGCGGGCTATATCATCTCGGACACGGTGCCGACACAGGTCAGCGACGAGGAGAGCACGACGTTCTACCACGCGGGCGACACCGGCCTGATGACGGAGATGCGCGACGTCATCGGTCCCTTCCTCGAACCCGACGCGGCGGCGGTCCCGGCGGGCGACCACTTCACGATGGGGCCGTGGCAGGCCGCTGTCGCCGTCGACTGGCTCGACGTCGACCACGCCTTCCCGATGCACTACGACACGTTCCCGCCCGTCGAGATCGACGTCGAAGACTTCGTCCGCGAGGTGAAAGCGACCGGGAGCGACGCGGACGTGCACGTCCTCGACGGCGACGAGACGTTCGAACTCTGATTCGGCGTCGGTCAGGGTGACGGCATCGTTCTGGGCGAGGGGGTCCTACCGGGCGAGAGGGCCGGTGCGGACGAGAGCGTCGTTCCGGACAGCGGGCCCGCCCGACCCCGAGAGCGGTCACTCGTCGGCCCGCGGGTCCGTGACGACCGAGACGTCGAACCGGGCGCCACCCTCGGGCCGGTTGCTCGCGTCGAGCGACCAGCCGTGGTCGGCGGCGATGCGACGCGCGACGTAGAGGCCGATCCCGACACCGTTGTCCCCGAGTTCGAAGCCGACGTCGAAGACGCGTCCGGGTGGTTCGAGGTCGATACCGGTGCCGTCGTCGGCGACGTAGAACCCGTCGTCGGTGCCGGCGACGGTCACCGTCACGTCCTCGCCCCCGTGCTCGATAGCGTTCGATAGCAGGATCTCGAAAAAGAGCCTGAGCGACCGCGGGTCCGCGGCGACCAGTCGGTCGTTGCTGATTTCGAGGTCCGCCTCGTCGGTCGAAAGGGCCTCCCAGACCTCTCGTGCGGGCGTCGACAGCCAGATAGTCCGTTCGTCTGCCTCGTGGGTCTCGGCGTTGGCGAGGCGCACGACGTCGTCGGTGATACGCTCCAGTTGTGCCAGCGACTCGGCGACGACGGCCTCGTGTTCCGGGTCCTCGGTAGCGAGGTCGAACCGTCCGGAGGCGACCTGGAGTTCGTTCCTGAACTGGTGGGCCGCGACGATGGCGATCTTCGCGAGGCGCTCGTTGTGCTGGCGCAGTGCCCGCTCCTGGCTCTTCCGACTCGTGATGTCACGGGTGATGCCCACGAGGCCGGTGACCGAACCGTCGGGGCCGTACCAGGGAACCTTCGAGGTCAGGGCGTACTTGTCGTGGCCGTCGGTGTACTCTTCGCGTTCGAGCAGTGGCTTCCCCCTGGCGATGACGTACCTGTCGTCGTCGACCGACTTGTTCGTGTGCTCGTCCACGCTCTCGTCGAGCACCTCGTCCGTGCGACCGATCACGGAGTTGGTCGGGACGGTCGCGTCGCTCGTGATGAGATGGCGAGCGGCTTCGTCTTTGGCGTAGAGGTGGTCCGGAAACCCGTCGAACATCGACATGGCGAGCGTCTCCAGCCGCGAGGGCGGTCGACCGGCCGCCCCGACATCCTCCGTCGCGAGTGCTCCTGTCACCGCGTCCACGACGCGCTCGTCCGTCAGCGAGTCCGCATCGACGACTGTGACCGACTCCAGGTACTCTTGCTGGGTACGGTCGTCGTCTCGGCCAGTCTCCTCGTGTGGGTCGTCGCGTTTTCGACTGTCCCCGTCGAGGACGACGACCGGCAGTTCCGGGTACAATCCGCGGACACCGCGGACGATATCCCTCCCGGGGGCGCCCTCGATAGCGCCCGAGACGACGAGTGCCGCAACCGTGTCGTAACAGAGCGTGTCGAACAGGTCCGCCAGCGACGCCACCGCCCTGAACGTCACCGCAGCACGCCCTTCGAGCGCTCGTTCCAGTGTGCTCGCGTCGTCCTCGCCCACGACGAGGACTGTCTGGTCACCCATCTGTCGTCACGTTCCTTCGATACACGGGAACTTCGAGTTTCAGTCTTTCGGCCGAACAGGTCAGTCGACGAACAGCTTCGCCCCGGGTAGTCGTCCTGTCGGCCAGCTGTACTCGTCGTGCTCGGGGAGGATCCACTGTCTCCGTGAACCGGGTCAGGTACCCTTTTGGCCCCGCCCTCCCACGTGTCGCCTGCAATGGCAGACATCGAAGTCACCAGCGTCTGTGAGGAAGGGTATACGGTCGAGAGCGACATCGACGGCGAGTGGCAACTCGTCGTCGACGCACTGGGCGAGGACGGTCCCTCGCCCAACCAGGTACTGGCCGCCGACTACGCCTCGTGTTACATCCCGGCCCTCCGCGTCGCCGCCGACCAGGAAGGCTACGACGACGTCGGTCACGTCGAGATCGACGTCGCTGCCGACCTGGACGACGACGACGACCTCGAATCGATCGCCTTCGAGGTCAGCGTCGAGGCCGACCTCGGCAACGACGCCACCCCGATCGCGGAACTGGCCGAGGACATCTGTCACGTCCACTCGGCACTGCACGAGGGGCTCCACGCCGATATCAGCGTCGAGAGCGACGCCTTCTGAGCGGCACTGCGGGCTGTTTTGCGTCGTTCAGACGTACCCGAGGTCTTCGAGTCGTTTGCGAGTGGCATCACTCGTCCCCTCGACGCCCGCGCCGCCGGTTCGCACGCCGGCGTCGGTCACGTCCTCGAAAGCAGCTTCGACGCGTGACCGTATCGCCGCCTCGGGCGCCTCCACCTGGTAACTCGTCTGTGCGTCGCGGACCTCGAACCGGCGGGCACGGTCGCGCCACGTGATGTCCTTGACGACAGTCCCGTCTTCGACACGGAGGACGGCCCGCCCCGTCGCGGTGAACGGCTCGAAGTCGTCGATGTAGTCGGCCGCCCGCCCTTTCAGCGCGTCGTTGAGCCCGACCGCGGAGACTCTGACGGGGCCGTCGGGCACGAAACTCCCGGGTTCGGCCTCGCCCTCTGTGGCCGCCCGCGCCGCGTCGGGAAAACGCGTCAGCGTCGCCGGTTCGGTGATGGTTTTCCCCTCGGTCTGTCCGGGATATTTGACCAGCAGCGGGACGTGTGTGACGACGTCGTCGATGGCGACGCCGTGTTCCGCGACTCTGGCGTCGCGGATCTCGCTGGGTTCGCCGAACCCCTCGCCGTGGTCGCTCGTGATCACGACGAGTGTGTCGTCGAGGACGCCACGCTCTTCGAGCGTCTCGACCAGCCGGCGCAACTGTGCGTCTATCTGTGCGATAGCGCCGTCGTAGAGCCCTTCGAGCGCGCGCCGTTTCCACCACGGCTGTTGCCCGCCGAGGAAGACCCACTCCAGGTCCTCGAGTTCGTCCTGGATCTCGCGGGCGTCGGGCCCGCCCCAGCGGTCGAACTCCCGGGCTGGTTCGTAGGGGATGTGGGCGTCCATCAGGTTGATACAGGCCGCCCAGGGTCCGGACTGTTCTCGCTCCCACTCCAGGAAGAGGTCGGTGTAGACGTCCGCCGCCGTGCTCGCCTGCAACGAGTCGGGCAACAGCCAGGGGTAGTCCCAGGCGAGTTTCGTCGCGAGGCCGTTGAGTATCGACCTGGCGGGTTTGGGCCCGCCGAGACTCGCCTTGAGGTACTCGACGTACTGGCCCCGACCGGCCTCGGCGACGAACGACTTCGGGTCGGCCGCGTCGGGAAAGGGGACGTTCCGCGGCCCTTCGACCGTGTCGAAGCCGTCCTTGAGCCCGACTTCGACGTCGGTCACCCAGGTGTTCTCCGAGAAGACACCCGTGGCGTAGCCCTCCTCTCGGAGGTGTTCGAAGACCGAGTAGCCGGGCGCCAGCCGGTCGTCGGCGGAGGTGATGTTGTGTTCTTCGACGTCGAGCCCGGTGAAGATACTCGTGTGGCTCGTCAGACTCTTCGCGCCGGGCGAGCGAGCCTGGGCGTACGTCGTCGCACGCTCGGCGAAATCCGAACAGAACGGCGTCGTGTCGTTCGTCGAGCCACCGATGGAGACGTTCCTGGCCCGAACACTGTCCAGGATCACGAGGAGAACGTTCGAGGCCATGCCGGCTATGCCGCGAGCGACGGCTAAATGCGTACCGATGTCCGGGAACGAAACTGGCCGAGAAGGAGAGGCGGGCTGTCGGCCAAACAGAAGTAGAACGCTACTCGTCGACGTAGCCCAGCGCCGCCAGGCGCTGGTCGATGATCTCCGATTCCATGGACCCCTCGGAGTGGACGCCGTCGTCGCGGATCGACTTGCGGTCGCCGTGCTGGACGACGGCCCACGGCACTTCCACCAGCCCGCGGGTTCGCATCCCGCCGGGGTGGCCGTACACGCGCCGGCCCGACACTGTCCGCTCGCCGAGCATGTTGCCGTGATCGGACGTGACGACCGTCTTGCCCGGCAGATCCGGGAGCAACTCGTGGACGTGTTCCATCACGTATTCGAGGTTCTCGCGATAGCCCTCCCAGACGTCGTCTCTGTCGACCATGCCCATCTCCAGGGCTTCCCAGACGTTGTTCGGTGGCTCGGTGTCGGGTTCGCCCACGTCGACGCCGACACGGTCGGCCTCCGACCAGTAGGTCCGGTAGACGAGGTCCGGGCGCGGGACGAAGGGGGCGTGGGGCTGGACCAGGTGGACCACGATCCGCTTGTCGGGGTAGTCCTCGACGGCCGTCCGGGTGGCGTCACAGACCGGGTCTGGCGGGACCGTGTAGGAGTTGGCGTCGTGGGCGTCCGGGTCGGCCCAGACCTCGATGAAGTCGTGAAAGTCGTTGGGCACGGTCTTCGAGGTGGCCGGGTTGCCCGTCACGAACACGGTGTCGCCAAGTTCCTTGCCGTTGAAGTTCTTGATACTCCATGGCGTCGTGTTGCTGTCGATGGAGACGACTCGCCTGTACTCGTCGTAGCGACTCGTGTCCATCGTCTCCTCGAAGAGGTCGGCCCGGCACGCGTCGATGACGATCAGGTTGTCCCAGTCCTCCTCGACGAGTCTGACCGCGTCGCCTTCCCCGTAGCCGTTGAGGCTGGCGTAGCCGCTCTGGACCATTGCGTGCGCCGTGAAGGGCAGGCGCTCAAGCTCCTCGATCAGGAGCCTGGGGTTGTTCAGCGCCCGCTTGATGTTCGAGACGGTGTACCGGTCCGGTAGCATCGGATGTCCTAACGGAATCCCAGCGTCGAAATAAGCCCTGCTATTCGGTCGAGCAACGCTCCGTCACTGGGAGTATGCTCTCCTCGTCCCCGAACCGTCACGCGACGAGGTCGGTCCGTCCCACGAGACTTATGAACGGACGGGGCGAACCACCGGTACTCCGGCCGGGTCCGTGGATTACCCGGCCGCTATCGGGACATCTATGGGTCTGAAACTCGGTCGCACGGCGGCACTTCACTTCCTCTCGCAGGTGGCAGTCTCGGCGTCGGGCTTCGTTGCGACGTTCGCCATCGCGCGCGTGCTCGGTGCCGACGGCGTCGGCGCCTACGCGCTGGGTATGTCCCTCGTCGTCTGGTTCAACGTCCCGCTCTCGGGATTCCAGGAGGCGCTGAAAAAGCGTGTCAGCGAGGGGGTCGACCGCGACGAGTACTTCACGTCGGGGGTGGTGCTCAACGTGATATCGGTCGCTATCCCGGCGGCGCTCGTGCTCCTCTTTGCCGGGCCGGTCGAGCGGTTCGTCGGCGCACCTGTCGCGCCCTTCATCGCACTCGTCCTGTTGACCAACGGCGTATTCAACACGCTCCGTGACACCCTCCACGGCGAGAAGAAAGTGGCCCATGCAGGGTGGCTCCGCTTCGTCGAGCGGGTGTTACGGACCGTCGCGCAAGTCGCCTTCCTCGTGCTCGGATACAAGATCGCGGGGCTGTTCGTCGGCCACGCTATCGCGCTCGTCGTCAGCGCCGCGCTCGGCCTGTACTTCGTCGACCTGCGACCGGCGATGCCCGACCGGTCGCACTTCCGGCGGCTCGTCGACTACGCGCGCCACGGCTGGTCGGGCGGGCTCAAGGGCAACGCGTTCAACTGGATGGACACCATCGTGCTCGGCCTGTTCGTCGCCCAGTCGCTCGTCGGCGTCTACAAGGTCGCCTGGACGCTCGCTTCCTTTCTCGTCGTCATCTCCAACTCCGTCGGCTCGACGCTGTTCCCCGAGATAAGCGACATCAGCACCGACGGCCAGACCGAACAGGTCAAACACTATCTCGACGAGGGGCTCATGTTCACCGGTCTCTTTCTCATCCCCGGCCTGTTCGGTTCCATCGCCATCGGGAGCGACCTGTTGCGTATCTACGAGTCCGAGTTCACCCAGGGAGCGACGATCCTCGTCGTGCTCGTCTTCGCACGTATCTTAGACGCCTACGCCTCCCAGATCATCTCGGTGATCAAGGCGATCGACCGCCCCGACATCGTCATGCGGATCGACCTGCTGTTCGTCGGCGTCAACGTCTCTCTCAACTTCCTGCTCATCTATCTCTACGGCTGGTACGGCGCGGCGGTCGCGACGCTGCTCTCTGGTGGTGTGACCCTCGTCGCGAGTTACTACGCTATCTCCGGGCTCGTCGGCAGGCCATCTGTCCCGGTCTGGGAGATCGCCAGACAGACTGTCGCCTCGGTCGTGATGTTCGGGGTCGTCTACGCCCTGGAATCTGTGGCGCCCGGTGGTCACCCCGTCACCATCGCGCTCGTGGTCGTCGGCGCGGCCGTCTACACGGTCGCGCTCCTCGCGCTCTCGGCGCGGCTCCGCCAGAAAGTGCGTGCGCTGGCACCCGATTCCGTGGCGCGGGCCGCTCGCCTCTCCTGATAGTGACACCGGCCGTTCCGTGCCGGTGACCCGGCCTCTGTAACGTAACAGTTATTTCTCCTTCCGGCGGACTCAGGGAGGAATGAATCGTGACGCGCCGAGCGTGACCACTCCCCGCTGTCATTTTGCGCCGGACCACTCATGAACGTCGGGTACGCCCTCCGTCGCATCGCAGAGAAGTGGGACGACCCGCGCTGGCGTCGCTACCAGATCCTCGACCAGTTCGTCAGCCGGATCCACCCCCTGGTCTACCGCGACGGGGGGATCTCGGTCGTCGAAGAAGACTGGGACAACCTGATCGTCCTCGACGCCTGCCGGGCGGACCTGTTCGAGGAAGTCGCGGACCTCGACGAATTCGACGAGTACCGCCGCGTCACGTCAAACGCCAGCAACACGACCCCCTGGACGCAGAAGAACTTCGCCGGACGAGCCCTCGGTGACATCGTCTACGTCACGTCGAATCCCGTCACGTCGAAAGAAGCGCCCAATGCCTTCCACGAGTTGCGCGAAGTGTGGGTCGACGGCTACGACCCCGAGTCACACTCCATCCTCCCGGGCCCGGTCGTCGAGGAGACGCTCGCGGCCCAGGAAGACCACGGCGACAAGCGTCTCGTCGCCCACTTCATGCAACCGCACATGCCGTTCGTCCCCCGCCCTGACCTGATCTATCGGACGCACTGGCGTCCAGGTGACGTCGACAGTCCCGAAGCGGACCCGCCGAACAACATCTGGCACGCGCTCGAACTCGGCGAGGTCGACAGGGACGAGGTCTGGGAGGGCTACCGCGAGAACCTGGCGTTCGTCCTCGACGACGCCATCGACCTGGCACACGAGTTGCCGGGACGAACGGTCATCATGTCCGACCACGGCAATATGCTCGGCGAACGGACGATCCCGCCGATCCGTGTCTACGGTCACCCCCCCGGACTCAGGTGTCCAGAACTGGTGACGGTCCCGTGGGCTGTCATCGAGTCCGAGCCACGGCCCGAGATCGTCGACGAGGGAGCCCACTCCAGTACACAGATGGGCGAACAGGTGATCGAACAGCGACTCCACAATCTCGGGTACGTCTGAGACGGATCGAGCGACTGATGAACGACGCTGGATTCGACGAACCGGCCGAAGAACGGTTCCGTGAGCTGACCGACCTCTTCCAGCGACACCCGCTCGCCTACGCTGGCTATCGCATCTCCCATCTCCAGTTTCACGACCGCGACATCTCCGAGAGCGGCGAGATCCCGTTCGTCACGTCACCGCTGTTTCCGGTCGTCATCGCCGGCTATCTCGTCCTCTCGCGATTGCTCTATCTCGGCAGGGTCGTCACCGGCGACGCCGACTCGTTCGAACTCGGTTCTTCGGACCACGTCTTCTCGATGACCTCGACGCGTGGCTATCGGACCCATACGTTCCTCGACGTAGCGCAATCGGCCCGCGAGCGTGGCGAATCCGTGGTCCTCCTGTGTTCGCCCGCGGCCGCGAGCGAACGCGAGGACTGGGAAGCCGACGGGTATCGGACCGTCACACATCGCGAACTCCACGGCCGCGTGGGCGTCCTCGCTGTTTTTCGAGGGCTCGTGACGACGCTCGCACTCACGCGGAAACTCCGCGCCACAGACGACGTCGAACCCGGACTCGGCAACGCCCTGCTCTACTACAATTTCGTCCTCCTGGAGCTCGTCAAACGCGAGAGCGTCAGGCCACTCACCGAGCGCGACCCCTCCATCCACACGTTCTCGCCGATGCCGTACCTGATCGACGCGACCGAGTCCGAGCGGGTGTTCGTCTACCAGCACGGCATCCAGCCACCGCTGGGCGACAAGATCATGGCCGCCCCCTTCTTCGCGCCGCTGACTTACCTCCTGTGGGGCGACCCCTGGCAGTCGAACTTCCGGGCGTACGTCCACTCGGGGGCGGACCTGCGGACCGTCGGCAGCCCGTGGTACGAACACCTCGCCGAGAAGCGCCGCGACGACCGCGACCCCTCGTACGACGTCCTCTTCGTCAGTGGCTCCCACGGCCTCACAGACGACGAGATCGAACGGCAGTTCGAACGACTCGTAGACGACACCGTCCGGGTCTGCGAGGACCGCGGCTACTCGCTCGCGGTGAAACTCCACCCCCTCGAAGACCGGGCGTGGTTCGACGAGCGCGGCTACGGCGAGTACGTCACCGAGTTCGACGACATCGACGACGCGCTGCTGGACTCGCGGGTCGCGGTCACGAACGCCTCGACGGCCTTCGTCGAGAGTGCCGTCCTCGGGGTTCCCGTCGTCGTCAGCGACCTCTGGGACTACGGACTCTCGGCGCTCGCGCCGGTTGACTACGTGCGGTTCACGGACGGACCGGACGTCGGGGCTGCCGTCGCGGACGCCGTCGAAGGGTCGGAGTTCCGCTCGGACGAGTCCCGGCCACTCGTCTCGCTCGGGAACGCCCGCGAACGGATCCTCGACGTGGTCGACGAGAAACGCGGGCGGTGAGCGGCGGTCGGGCTCGGTACCTGGGGCGGCGCTGTTCGGCGAACGACAAGATATTTCCCCGCCTGGGGAATGCGTTCGCGCATGGCGGAAGTCGTCGTGTTGACGGGGGCCGAACTCCGTCACGATTTTGTGCGGATGGCCATCGCGGCAGCCGACGGCGTCTCCGTGCTCCGGTCGTACTGCGAGAGCGTCGACGGAACGGCCCTGGACAGAGCCTACGAGTCGGACTCACAGGTCCAGATCGACCACCTCGAACGCCGTGCCCGCGTCGAGGAGGATTTCTTCGGGCCGTTCGTCCGCCTCGCCGACGACGAGTCGAACCCCGTGTCGATCCCGCGGGGGGACATCAACGACGAGCGCTACTACGAGGCGATCACAGACCTCGACCCCGACCTGCTGGTCGCCTACGGCTGTTCGATCATCGAGGACCCGCTCCTGTCGGCCTACGAGGGGCGGTTCCTCAACGTCCACCTCGGCCTCTCGCCGTACTACCGGGGGACGGGGACGAACTTCTGGCCGCTCGTCGAAGGGGAACCCGAGTACGTCGGGGCGACGTTCATGCACCTCGACGCGGGCGTCGACACCGGTGACGTGATCCACCAGGTCCGCGCCCGGGTCAACGAGGGCGATGGCCCACACCAGATCGGCAACCGGCTCATCGCCGACGCTGCCGAGACCTACCCCCAGGTGATCCGGCAGTTCGACGACCTGATAGAGGTCGACCACCCCGCGCCCGACGACCACGACGAGCACTACTACACCTCCGACGACTTCTCCGACGAGGCGACCGAACGACTCTACGAGAACTTCGAGAACGGACTGGTCGAACAGTACCTGGACGAACGTGACGAGCGCGTCGAGGCAGTGCCGATCCTCGAAAACCCCGCGATAGCGACCGAGTGAGGCCACCGACGAGAGCGGCTGACGAACCGAGGCTATCGATGAAGGCGACGACAAACCGAGGCTATCGATGAAGGCGACGACAAACCGAGGCCACCGATGAAGGCGATAATGTACCACTACGTGCGCCCGGACGCACAGCGACCGCCACACTACTACTACCTCGACCTGGAGGATTTCCGCCGCCAGCTCGAGTACTTCGAGCGCGAGTTCGGCTTCGTCTCACGCGAGCGGTTCCTCGGGGCCTGCCGCGGAGACGTCGACGACCTCGGTGACGGCGTCGTGTTGACGTTCGACGACGGACTCCTCGACCACTACGAGTGGGTACTCCCAGAACTCCAGTCCCGGGACCTGTGGGGTGTCTTCTACGTCCCGACGGGGCCGCTCGTCGGCGACGGCATCCTCGACGTTCACCGGATTCACACGCTGCTTGGTGCCTACGGCGGCGAGCAAGTGCTCGACGAACTCCAGCCCCGGGTGACAGAGGAGATGATCCTCGACGGTCGTATCGAGGAGTTCCGAAGCGAGACCTACACCCGGCAGGACAACGCCGAGAGCACCGACCTCGTCAAGCGCATCCTCAACTACTACGTCAGAGACGGCGTCCAGAGTGACCTCATCGACGAGCTGCTAGAAGAACTCCCGGAGGCAGACGTCGAGGTGTCGGATCTGTATATGACAGGTGACCAGCTCGCAGCGATGCAAGACGCCGGGATGGTCGTCGGGTCACACTCCATCTCCCACGGCGTGTTCTCGAACATGCCCGTCGAGCGCCAGCGCCGGGAGATATTCGACTCGTTCGACACCGTCGAGGAACTCGTCGGCGGGCTCCCGGTGCGGACGTTCTGTTACCCCTACGGCGGTTTCCACACGTTCACCGACGAGACTCGCCGCATCCTCGACGAAGCCGACTGCGAGTTCTCCTTCAACGTGGAGTCACGTGACCTGACCGTCGAGGATTTCCGCGAGGCACCGCAGGCACTCCCGCGGTACGACTGCAACGAGTTCGAACACGGCGACGCATCCGGGTCGCTGGGGTGAGTGGACGCGTCAGAAACCCAGAACCGAGCAGTATTATTCCAGGTCGTCTGCTCGAAGGACTTCGTCGGCCGCGATGTCTCGCGTGGCAGTCCGACCGACGACGTCGTCGAATTCGTTGGCCGGAATGCCCGTTCCCGGGCGCTTGGTCGTCAGGTCCTCGGCGGTGATCGTCTCGCCTTCGGCGACGTCAACGGCGGTGACGACGCTGTGGCGGGCCCACTCGGCGATGGCGGCCTCGTCCTCGCGGACCTGTTTCTCGTCGCTTGTCGTCACGTGACAGAGTTCGGCGTACTCGACCAGTTTCTCGAGTTCCCCGGGTTCGATCGATACCTCCTGGTCGCCGCCGGGGAGTCGGCGGTCGATCGTGAAGTGTTTCTCGACGAGGTCCGCACCGCGGGCCATCGCGACCGCCGCGGCCTCCACACCCGTCGAGTGGTCCGAAAAGCCCACGGGAACCCCGAACTCCTCCTGCATCCGCCCGATCAGTCCGAGATTGAAATCGGAGGGTTCGGTCGGGTACTCGGAGACGCAGTAGAGGAACATGAACTCGGCGTCGTGTTCGTTCAGCAACTCGGCGGTCTCGCGGACCGTCTCCATGTCGTGCATCCCCGTCGAGACGATCATCGGTTTGCCCGTCTCGGCGATGGTCCGCAGGAGGTGGTGGTTGGTCAACTCGCCCGAACCGACCTTGTACGCGCCGACGCCGAGCGTTTCGAGGCGCTCGACGGCCGCCGGCGAAAAGGGCGTCGAGAGGAAGGTGACGCCGTGGTCCTCGCAGTGGGTCCTGAGCTGTTCGTGTTCGTCCATCGAGAGCGCGTAGACGCCCATCCGCTCGTAGAGCCCGCCCATGTCCAGGTCACGCATCTCGGATTCGACCATCTCAGCGCTGGGGACGTGGGTCTGGAACTTGACGGCGTCCGCGCCCGCCGCGGCGGCCTCCTCGACGAACGCCTTCCCGAGGTCGATGTCGTCGCGGAAGTTGACGCCCGCCTCGGCGACGATGTAGGGTCGTTCGCCCGCGCCGATCCGCTCGCTGTCGAACTCGATCATGTTCGCCATTCCCGAAGTATCTTGTCGGCCATCCATAGTTCGAACGGTTCGTCGATGTCCAGCGCCGACACCTGGTCGAGCACGTACAGCGTCGTCTTCCCGCCCTGGAGGTCGCCCGTCTCCAGGAACAGGTCGGTATCGACCCCGTAGATGGCGCCGCTCTCGACGTACTCGGGGGTCTTCTCCTGGCGACGCTTGCGACTGTCGTAGTTGACGATCTCCGCCCCGTCGTCGGTCTCGCGCCAGCGGTAACTGTCGCCCTCGGAGACCGCTACGACGGAATCGGCGTCGCGCTCGCGATAGCGCTCGATGGCTTCGTCGACCTGCTCGGCCGTTCGCAGCGGCGACGTCGCCTGCAGGAGGAGTATCGTGTCGTAGTGCTCGCCCGCCTCCTCGCGGAGCCACTCGATAGCGTGTTCGATCACCGGTTCGACCGCTGCCTCGTCGGTGGCGAGCTCGTCTGGGCGCTCGAAGGGGACGTCCGCGCCCGCGCCGAGTGCCGCTCGTTCGATCTCCTCGTCGTCGGTCGAGACGACCGTTCGGTCGACGTGGTCGGCGTCGAGACTGGCGCGGACGGTGTGAGCGAGCAGTGGTTCCCCCGCAACCTCGCGAACGTTCTTCCGTGGGATGCCCTTCGACCCGCCACGACAGGGGATCAGTCCGAGGACCGAACCCATGGTCAGTCCAGCGCCGGAGAGACCTCGGCGAGGCCGAGTCGCGTCGGGTCCATCGACCCCTTGAGTTCGAAGTCGATCGCTTCCATCGCGTCGACCATCTTGACGGCGGCGTCGCCCTCGCCGTACAGCGTCGACCCCTCGTAGGAACCGTTCTCGATCTGTGTCTCGACCGCCTCCTGTATCGCGTCGGCCTCACAGGGGACGTCGATCACGTTTTCTGCGCGCTCGCGACTGTTCTGGCGGTCACCGATGTTGACCGAGGGCTGGCCGAGGAACGAGCACTCCCGGATACCGACGCTGGAGTTGCCGACCAGACACGCGGAGTTGTTCACCAGCGTCAGGTAGTGGGTCGGCCGCATGTTGATGTAGAAACGGATGTCCTGTGGGTCGCGCTGGTCGCGGTACTCGCGGATCGCCTTCGAAACCTGGTCGGTGCCGGCGTCCATGTTCGGCCAGAACCAGAACGCCTGGACGTCCAGCGCGTCGACGGCCTCGATCAGCTCCCAGGTCTTGTCGTACTGGGACTCGTACTCGGTGGGAACAGGGTGATACTGGACGACGAGGTAGTCCTCGGAGACGTCGACGTCCTCGCCGACGCCGCCGTACTGGTCCTGAGGGTCGTACTCGGGGTCGGCGTTCTCCGAGATATCCTTCGCGATGTCCATCGACGGACAGCCCGTCTCGTAGATACGGTCGCGGTCCTCGCCGAGTCTGTTGACGACTTCGACGCTGCGCTCGGTCGAGACCATGTGGTAGTCGGCGAGTTTGGTCGTCGCGTGGCGCACCTTCTCGTCGATCGAGCCCGTGATCTCCCCGCCCTGGGTGTGGACGACGGGAATGTTCTGGTAACAGGCCGCGAGCGTGACGGCCATCGTCTCGTAGCGGTCGGCGATCGTGATGACCGCGTCGGGGTCGAGGTCGTTGAGAACGTTCGTGAACTCGACCATGCTCAGCCCAGTGGTCTTGGCCGAGGCCACCGGGTTCCCCCCTTCGAGGACGTTGTACATCTCGCGGGTGATCTCGAGGCCGTCGTCTTCGAGTATCGCCGACAGCGACCCGTACTCGCGGATCATCGACGCACCGGCGTTGATGATGTCGAGGTCGAACTCCTCGCGCTGGTCGAGTTCGTGCAACACGGGCCCGATCCGGGCGTAGTTCCCCCGACTCGTCATGCACACGACGATGTTGTCTGTCATTCATCGCCGGTAGCAGCAGTGCGAACTAATAAGTGTCGCTACTGCGCCTGACGCTCTCTTCCCGCACTCGGCGCCGGTGTCGCGTTTTATTCTCGGAATCGACGCCGGTGTCGCGTTTCGATGGGTCCCACGCGAGGGAGTCAGAGTGCCCAGTTGGTCACATGTACCCGAGGTCTTCGAGCTGTTCACGAACTGCCTCGCCGCCCGCTTCGTCCTCCGCCGCCTCGAACTCCCGTGGCGTCGGCACGTGGTCGGTCCCGTCGAGTTCGTCGTCGATGGCCGCCCGCACGTCGAGGACGCTGTCGACCCGCTCGACGAACGCGGGGTCGGTGGCAGCGACCATCGCCTCGTGGGTGTGGACGCCCTCCTGTAGACCGTGGTCGCTGACGAGGACGAGTTCGTCGTCGGGGCCGAGGTCACTGCGCAGTTCGCCCACGAACTCGTCGAGTTCCTCGTAACCCGCCGCCTGCATCCCCGGCGACTGGTAGGCGACGTGGCCGACGAGGTCGAGTCCGCTCGTGTAGCCGAAGACGAGTTCGTACTCGCGCGAGCGAAGCGCCCGTCGCGTCAGGGCGATGCGGACCATCGCCATCTCCATGCACTGCTCGTAGAATTTCGATGGATCCGCCGAGCGGTGGCCGCCGGTCGCGTCCGGGTCACGCTCGAAGAGTTCGCCCATGTTCTTGCGCAGGCTGTGTTCGCGGTCCTCCGAGTCGGGGTCGACGACGTAGTTCGGGACGCCGATCGGTTTCGCCGCACGACCGTCGAAGACCGTCTCGATGCCGTTCTCTGTGTAGTAGGTCGCCGGCGTTCGGAAGGCGTCGGCGCCCGTGTTCGTCAGCAGCCAGGCGCCGATGGCCGTCTGCAGCGAATCCGGGAGGACGTAATCGGCGACGCGGCTCGCGACGGAGAGAACGGGGTTGCCCCAGGCGACGCCGTCGTCTTCGAGCGTGAGGCCGTGGTCCTCGGGGCGCAGTCCGGTGATGATCGTTGGCCAGAGTTCGTGCGTGCTGGGTTCGCCCGCGGAACTCGATATCGTCTCGATGGCCTCGTACGAATCGAGGACGAGGTTCGGGTGCTCGGACTCCTCGACCAGGTCCGGGTCGAGCGCGTCGATCCCGAGGACGACCAGTGTCATTCGACCCCGAGATACGCCGCCCGCCGGTATTACGCTTACGTAGTCGGGGCGTTCGGGTCATGCGCCAGGACCAGTCGAAGCTATTGTATACGGCCGGGCGGAACTGACGACAGTCACTCGCATGCAAGACGTGGTCCTCGTCACGGCGGACTCGGTGCGCCGTGACTTCGTCGACGCCATGCCCTTCGTCGACGCTCACGAAGTGCTCACGGGCGTCACTGCCGGCCACTACACCCGGCCGAGCCTCGCCGCTCTCCAGTCGGCCCGCCTCCGTGCTTCGGTCCAGTCGAAAGTCCTGCGCCCCTCGCTCGCCCAGGTGTTCGCCGACGCTGGCTACACCACTATCGGCCTCGTCCCGACGGCCCAGGCCGACCCCGGGTTCGACTTCGACGCCGGCTTCGACTACTACGACAACTACATGACCGGCGGCGGGGAGACCCCCGCGAAGAACCGTCGCAGCGGCCTCCGCGAGTACCTGGGGTCGTTCGACATCGTGCGGCAGGTCTACCGCCGGGTCTACCCGATGGAGGCCAACATGGCCGACCTGCCCGACGACGGCGCTGTCGTCGACGAGGCGATCGAGCGCTTCGACGACGCCGAAGGACCGAGATTCCTCTGGGTTCACCTGATGGAGAGTCATCGCCCGTACGGCACCGGTGAGGACGCCATCCCGAAAGCCATCGACCGCAAGGCCGAGGCAAGCGGCGGTCGTCACTGGTTCGGTTCCTCGGAGGTCACCGAGTCGGAGCGCGAGACGATCCTCGACCACTACCGCGCTGCGCTGGGACGCGTCGACGACAACGTGCGACGACTCCTCGACGGCATCGACGCCGAGGACCCGGTCTTCGCCTTCGCCGCCGACCACGGCGACGAGTTCGGCGAGGAGGAGTACTACTACCACCAAGGCTACCGCCGGCGGGTCGCCGACTCGATAATCCGGGTGCCGGTCGTCTTCGACGGGGTCGAGACGGTGGGAGAGCGCTGTAGCCTGCTCGACCTGGCGCCGACGCTCGTCGAGAGCCAGGGGATCGACCCACCGGACGCCTGGCAGGGCAACGACCTCCGGGAGACGACGACCGACGAAACCCTCACCGTGGCACCGTGGCACGACAGCGCGACCATCGCCTGGGGGGATTTCGAGCGGAAACTCGTCGCCCGCGACGCAGACGTCTCGATGCGAGAGGGCGGCGAGGCGGTGGGCGTCGAGCGCGCCGACGTCTCCGAGGACGTCGAACAGCAACTCCGGGAACTGGGCTACTCGGACGCGGGGTGACGCCGTTCGATGCCACAGCAGAACCTCCTGTTCGTGACCGTCGACTGCCTGCGGGCCGACTTCGTGGGCACCGACCACGCCGACACGCCGTTTCTCGACTCGCTCGCCGCCGAGGGAGTCGACTACCGCGAACTGTACGCGACGGCGACCACGACCACCCCCTGTGTCGCGAGTCTCTTCACCGGCGCCTACTCCGAACGCAACGGCGTCTACTCCCTGGAGGAAGCACGTCTCGATCCGGGCGTCCCGACGCTCGCCGAACACCTCTCGGCGGCGGGCTACGACACCGCCGCGCTCGTGACGGGCCCGCTCGTCGCCGACACTGACCTCGACAGGGGATTCGACACCTACGCCTACCGCGACCGCCGCGCCGAACTACTCGGCGACTGGTTCGACGACGCCGCCGCCGCGGTCGAGGCTCTCGAGGAACCCTTCTTCGCCTACCTGCACCTCTGGGAGATCCACGACCCCGTCGACGTCCCCGACGAGTACGACGACCCCGAGTACGGGCGATACCCCTACGCCCGGACGCTCTCGGCGCTCGACCGCGCGCTCGAAGACCTGCACAGCAAACTTCCCGAAAACACTGTCACCGCCGTCCACGGCGACCACGGCGAGGCCATCGCCTACCGCGACAGCTACCTCCACAAGGTCTGCAAGTTCCTCCGGACCGGATTCCGGTACGGCCTCGGTCTCGACACGCGAGCCATCGAGCGCCGGCTCAAGCGCCGGTTCGACCGTGACCCCCCCATCCCGGACCACTTCATGGAGGACGGCCACGGCGAGAACGTCTTCGATTTCGTCGCGAACGTCCCGTTCGTGCTCTCTGGTCCCGGTATCGAGGCCGCCACCGTCGACGCGCAGGTCCGCCAGGTCGACGTCGCGCCGACTGTGCTCGACCTGCTGGGGGTCGACCCCAGCGACCCGCCGGCCGGCCCCCCGCCCGCCGACGGCGAGTCACTGCTCCCGCCCGCCGACGTCGAGGACCGCACCGCTTACATGCGGGCCTGCGGGAAGTCGCTCGTCCGCGAGGACAACTGGCAGCGGGCGGTGCGGGCGAACGGTCGCAAGTACGTCGAATACCCCCACCGGGACTGGGAACCCGAGTGTTACGACCTGGCCGCCGACCCGCTGGAACTCCAGCCGTCGACGGACGACCCGCAGGCGCTGCGCCTGCGGGGACGAATGCCGGAGGAGAGCGTCCGCGACGGCGAGAAACTGGAGATCGACGGACTGCTCGAGGACCTCGGGTACAAGTGACTGTGACGGGCTGGAGTCCGATGGGCGAGTTCAATCGGCGGATTCGGCGTCGACGCCGGTGATCTCGAAGCGGGCACCGCCCTCGACGCTGTCGGTGACCCGGACCTCCCAGCCGTGGGCCTCTGCTATTTCCTCGACGATGCTGAGCCCGAAACCGGTGCCGGAGTCGGACGTGGAGTACCCCGCGTCGAAGACGTGTTCGCGGTCATCCTCGGGAATACCGGGACCGTCGTCGGCGACGTAGAAACCCGGTTCGTCCGGAAGTCGTCCGACCGTCACCGTGACGTCGTCGCCACCGTGCTCCACCGCGTTCGCGACGAGGTTCTCCAGCAACTGGTGGAGCCGCCCTGCGTCAGCCCGGAACTGGAGGTCGGACTCGACGACGACCGACGCGTCGCCGGTATCGACGGTTTCGACGCATCGGTCGACGAGCGCCTTCAGACGGACCGGTTCGAGGTCCTGGGCTTCCTCGCCTTCGCGAGCGAGCTGTAGCAGGTCGCCTATCAGCGTCTCCATCCGGTCGTGGGCTCGTTCGACGCGGTCCAGCCGTTCGGACTCGCACTCCTCGCGTGCCAGTTCGAGCTGTCCAGACGCGACGTTCAGCGGGTTACGGAGGTCGTGTGAGACGAGACTGACGAACTCCTCCAACCGTTCGTTCTGGCGTTCGAGACGCTGTTCGTACCGTTTGCGTTCCGTGATCTGCCTGGTGACGCCGACGAGCCCCTGTATCTCGCCGTCGTCGTCGTAGAGCGGGGCCTTCGACGTGAGGTTCCACTCCTCCTGGTCGGGGTCGTACTCTTCCCTGTCGATGACTGGTTCGCCCGTGTCGAGCACGTGCATGTCGTCCGCGTAACTCACACTGGCGAGTTCGGGCGAGTAGAGTTCGCGGTCGGTCTTGCCGATCTGCTCGGCGGCGTTCGGTGACTCCTCGGTCGAGTTCGCGACCCACGTACTCACGTGGGTGTGTCTCGCCTCGGTGTCCTTGACGTAGAGGTGGATCGGTACCTGTTCGAATATCTGCTCGAGTAGCGTACTCCGTTCTCGGTGTTCTCGCTCGAGTCGTTTCTGTTCGGTGATATTTCGACCGAGTCCGATCAATCCCCTGATCTCGCCGTCGTTTCCGTACCACGGGACCTTCGAGGTCAGTAGCCACTCGTCGTCCGCTTCGATGTACTCCTCCTTGTTGACGATCGGTTCACCGGTCTCGATGACGTGACGGTCGTCCTCGTACGTTTCCTGGGCGATGTCCTGGTCGTACAGTTCCAGGTCGGTCTTGCCGATCACCGTTTCGCGGTCCCTCTCGATCGCAGAGAGCATCCTGTCGCTGATCCGCAGGTGACGCCCCTCGGTATCTTTCAGATACAGCATGGCCGGGATCTGCGCGAATATCTGGTCGAGCAGGTTCGCCTTCTCGCGGTGGCGCCGCTCCAGTTCCTCGCGTTCGCGTTCCGCGGCCCGCCGCTCGACGGCGTTTTGGATCCGGTTCGCCAGCAGTGCGTACTGGTCGGTGCCCCGTTCTTTCTGGAGGTAGTCCGTCACGCCGGCCGAGATGGCCTCGCTCGCGACCTCCTCACTGCCTCTCCCGGTGTAGAGGACGAAGGGGAGGTCGGGGTCTTCCGCGCGGACCGCTTCGAGGAACTCGATCCCGTCTCGCCCCGGCATCTCGTAGTCCGAAACGATACAGTCGACGGTCTCGTCTTCGAGGCGGTCGAGTGCCGCGCCCGCGCTCGTCTCCGTGACCACCTCTATCGCGTCGCTCTCGCGCTCGAGAAACTCGGCCGCCGTCTCTGCGAAGTTCGGCTCGTCATCGACGTGCAACACCCGGACCGTCTCGCCACCCCGACTCATATTACGTCTCTTTGTCAAAACGTCTTATAACGTTTCGCACGCTCCAGCCCCGAACTGATACTGCCGGCTGTAGGTCTGCAAAGAATTTCGACACCACGTGGTACCGAATATCTTCACGAAGTTACAGCCGGCAGTATGAGCAACAGCGACCCCCGACAGTTCCGCGACGAAGCACACGCAACGCCGCGATAGAGTGCAAAGACAGCCGATATAGGGGTCTTGCCGGAATCAAAAGCTGACGCGGCGATCACTCTGCAAGTGGCGATAGCCCTCGACAGTCAGCGGATCCACGTCACGAGGATCGTCCGCGTGAGGCCGACAGCGTAGCCCAGTCCCGGTTTCTTCGTCTCACCGGCCTCGCGCTCGCTGATGGTCACTGGCACCTCCGTGATGCGGAGGCCGTTCTTGCGTGATTCGATGATGAGTTCCGGCGCGGAGAAACGCTCCTCGGTCAGGGTCAACTCGCCGAGCCGGGACCCGCGAATGGCCCGAAAACCGTTCGTGCAGTCGGTGATGTCCGTCCTGGCCATGAGGTTGACGAGCCAGGTGAACGCGCGGATGCCACCCTTCCGGGTCAGCGAGTTCGCCGTGTCGTCCTCCCCGCGGTAGCGCGACCCCAGGACGTAATCCGCCTCGTCGTCGTCGATCGGTGCGACGAGCGCGTCGAGCTGGTCCGCGGGATGTTGCCCGTCGGCGTCCATCGTGACGACGACTTCGGCGCCGTGCCGGCGGGCGATCTCGAAACCGGTCTTCAGCGCGCCACCCTGGCCCTGATTGAGCGGGTGTTCGACGACGATGGCGTCGTGTTCGCGGGCGATGCGGGTGGTGGGGTCGTCCGACCCATCCGAGACGACGACCGCTCGAACCGTGTATCCCCGGACAGTATCGGGGAGCGAGGTCAGCACGGTCCCGATCGTGGCCGCCTCGTTGTAGGCGGGGACGACGACGTAGAGCGACTGGTCGGGCGCGTCCTCGTCGAGGGCGGCCTGCTGGACGGTGAGACTGCGGGTCAGGTCGCCGACCGTCCGACGGTTGTCGTTGATGAGCGAGAGGACGTAGAGCAAGAGGAAGACGAACGCGACGTTCGCGGTGATCTGGACGGCGCGGAACGGCTGATTGATGCTCAACACGTCGGCGAGAAACAGGAAGACGTCGGGGAAGACGCCGACGGTCCAGACACCGAGCGCGATGAGTATCGCGACACCGAACTCGGTCCGCGAGAACGTCCGCCGGTACCGGGCGAATCCCCAGGCGAAGACGGCCAACCCGACCAGGAGGAAGACGAGCGTCAGGCTCACGTCGAGCCCGAACACCGCCGCCAGCGGAGTGAGCCGCTCCATCGGTTCTCGTCGGTTTCCTGTATCCTCGGCGGTTTGAATCTGCCGATGGGCGAGCGTCTGACACTCCCACAGACACCCCCAGTTCAGCCTTCGACCGCCGAATCCCCGACCCACACCAGTCAAGTGGGGCGGTCCGCTACCGGGCCTCATGCAGGTGCCGGCCGCGCTCTCCGTCGACCTGGAGTTCTTCCAGCACGCGCCCGCCTACCGGACGGCGTCCGGCACCGCCGACGAACCCGCTATCGGCCGTGACGGCGTCGAGTTCCTGCTCGACGCGTTCGAAGACGCCGGGGCGTCGGGCACGTTCTTCACCGTGTCGGATATCGTCGAAGACCACGCGCCCATGCTCGACAGGGTCGCCGAGCGCCACGAAATCGGCTCGCACACTGATTCGCACCGCCACCTCACCGACCTCTCGACCGACGAACGCCGCGAGGAACTCGCGAGTTCCCGCGAGCGACTCGAAGCCGCGACGGGCGCGGACGTGGTGGGGTTTCGGGCACCCTCCTTCGACATCGCGGACGACCACTTTTCGATGCTGGCCGAGACGGGGTACGAGTACGACTCCAGTGTCGTCCCCTGCCGGTCGATCCCGGGCTGGTACGGCGGTGAGTGGGACACTCATCGCCCGTCGCCAGCGTCCGCGATCGAGGCCGACGCACCCGCCGAACTGACGGAGGTTCCCGTCGCCGTCATGCCGGGGGTACGTCTCCCGCTGACCGGCACCTGGGTCCGCTTTTTCGGCGTCCGCTACACGATCCTGGGGATGAAACTCCTCGCTCGCCGGGGGATCGCACCCGTGCTGTACGTCCACCCCTGGGAACTCGTCGACCTCCCCGAGATCGAGGGGGTTCCCTCGCGGGTGTACTTCCGGTCAGGGTCGTACATGCGTCGCGCAGTCGAGCGGATCCTCGCCGAACCGTTCGAGTTCGTTCCGGTCGGTGCGCTCGCCGAGGACGTGAGAACTGACGCCGCGGGACACACGACGCAGGCCGGCAGCGACGATCTGGAGGACTCACGATGAACGAGGGCGAAGCCGGGGGCGACGGGACCGACGAATCAGAGACCGAGACCGACTCCGCGCAGACGTTTCGGCGCCGGATAACTGGTCGGGTCCTCTCGGTTCTGAAGTGGGTCGTCGCGCTGGGTGCGTTCTGGTACGTCGCCCGGGACGTCAACTGGGTGGCGACCGCCGGCCGCCTCGGGGACGTCTCGGCGGTGGTCGTCCTCGCAATTCTGGCTGTCACCGTCCTGGAGTTTTGCTCGCGGTTCACGATGTGGTACGTCCTCGTCAACGGCGTCACGGACGCGTCGCTCGCGACCACCGCTCGCGTCGACCTCGTCGTCAAGTTCGTCAACCACCTGATCCCCTCGAAAGCGTCGGGCCACTCCGTGGCGCCGCTGGTGCTTCGCCACTACACGGACGTCGAGTGGACAGACGCCGTGAGTCTCGCCGGCGTGAACACCGGCCTCTACGCCGCGCTCTACGGGACGACCGCCCTTGCCGGCGTCGCGTACTTCGGCGTCGTCACCGGACGACTCGCGAGCGGGTGGTTACTCGTCGTCGCGCTCTCGACGGGCGTCTACGTCGTCGCGGCGACGCTCGTGCTCTTCGCCGGTCGTCGGATGGACGTCGCCGGTCGGCTCGTGGGTCGCCTGGAGAGCCTCCTCGGTCGAGTTCCCGGTGTCGGAAGCCATCTCGCGGCGGTCGCGGGCGCCCTTCCGTCGTTCACCGACGAGTCCGCGACCGTCTTCAGGGACCTCTCCTCGCGACCGCGCATCCTCGTCCCGTACGCGCTGGGGTGGGCGGGCAATCTCGTCGTCTGCCCGGGGCTCAGGGTGTTGCTCGTCCTCGGGGCGCTGGGGGGCGGATTCTCACCCGAACCACTCCTGGGCGTCGCGCTCGTGATGGCCTACAGCGTGACGGTCCTCCCGCTGACGCCCGGTGGCGTCGGCGTCGCAGAGGCATCGGCGACGGCGGTACTCACCGGACTCGGCGTCCCGCCGGAGCTGGCGGCGGTCGCAGTGCTGGTCGACCGGACCCTGGGCGTGTATCTGCCCGCGGTACTCGGGTGGGTGCCCGCCGCGCGGGTGAACCTCGGTGAGCTGGTCGCGACGGAGCCGTGACTAGCGAAGAATGCAGCGCTTGACGTGGATCATCGCTCGTCGCAGGGAACGGACGCTCTCGGGAGAACTCCTGCTCGTCGCGGCTTCCTCGACGACGAAGGGCTCGGAGAATCGAGACGGGGTGTCGGCTGGGCTGACCGACTGGTTCAGGCTGTGACTTCGGTTTCGTCGTCTTCCGGGTCGCCTTCGAGCCGTTCGACGACATCGTTGATGATGACGACGTCGCCGACTGCCTGGACCCAGCGATACGGGAGGATGACGCCCCGGGAACTGCGGACCTCGGCGGCGAACAGTTCGTCGTTGACCTCGTGGAGCGCGAGCCCCGTCACACCCTGGCGGTCCATGTCCAGGCGGAGGTCCTCGACCTCGCCGACGAACACGCCGTTTTTGGTGTAGACCTCGCGTCCGACGAGGGTCGTTATCTCCTGCGGTGCCGTCTCGGTGCTCATACAGCCAAACTCGGTGTACGGGGTCTTAAATTTGTGTTCCTCGTCAGACGCCTGTCTGTCCGACCGGCCACGCGACCCGCCG